>Ga0308398_1000002_pt1:0-167500 | contig 287503 bp, 248 predicted proteins | sample Hotspr20SampleT9_FD_202360 | JGI IMG/M metagenome (GOLD analysis project Ga0308398, IMG submission 202360) | Hot spring phototrophic mat microbial communities from Mushroom Spring, Yellowstone National Park, Wyoming, United States - 20051001_T9 ...
CTCGGCACGACGGACAATCAACCTCTGGTGATACGGGTGAACAATCAGGAGACCTTCCGCTTCAATCCGCCGGGGTCGAGTGCGCCAGCGTGGAGCATTCAGCGAGGGGGAGGGAACCAGCGTGGGTTGCACGCAGTGGATTTGCAGTCTGGGCGCTCGTTAGACAACCATGTTGCCAGCGGTAACTACAGTGTCATAGGTGGTGGTCAAGCCAACACCGCCAGCGGCCAGTTTGCCACCGTTGGCGGGGGCTCCGCCAACACCGCCAGCGGCACTGGTGCCACCGTTGGCGGGGGGGGGAACAACATCGCCAGCGCCCTTGGTGCCACCGTTGGCGGGGGAGGGTCCAACACCGCCACCGCCCAGTATGCCACCATTGGCGGGGGGGTGTACAACTACGCCAGCGGGAACTACTCCGTTGTGCCAGGTGGGAACGGCAATTCTGCAAATGGTGCCTACAATCTCGTCTTCGGAGAGAATGTAGGTCCATCGGTTACCGAGACACACCGCGTGTACTTCTTCGGGAATGGAAGCACATCTCCCTCTCGTCCCTCCGGGTTTCTCGTTATCAACCGGCTCGATGGGGACTTTCCCATTCACGTCGGCACAAATACTGGAAACGGCAACGGGGCGTACTTGTCTGGTGGTGGCATGTGGACGAACACCTCCTCGCGCAGCTTCAAGGAGCGCTTCGTGCAGTACCGTCCGGCAGAGGTCTTAGAGAAGATTCGGCAGCTGCCGGTCGAAGGGTACTTCTACAAGGGCACCGAAGAATACCACATCACACCGATGGCGGAGGACTTCTACCGGCTCTTTGGGACAGGAGCCCGCGAGATCATCGAGACGGACTCGACGGGGCAGCTTGTTCGCCGTCCGAATCCGGATGTGGACAAGTACCTTGCGGCCTCCGATGTGGCGGGGGTGGCGCTGTTGGGCGTGCAGGCGTTGGCAGAGCGGATGGACATGCTCCAGCCGCAGAGCGGTGCACTTGCGCAGCGGTTAGAGGCCTTGGAGCAGGAGAACCAGCAGATCAAGCAGGAGAACCAGCAAATCAAGCAGGAAAACCAGCAGATCAAGCAGGAGAACCAGCGGTTTCGTCAGCAGCTTGAGCAGGTGATGGAGCGTCTTGCGCTCGTGGAGGCGCAGCTGCAGCAGGGTGGCAGCACTGCAGGAGAGAATGCTTGGCTTGGGCAGAGCATCCCGAACCCGACCGACGGCACGGTGGTGATTCCGTACTACGTTCCAGCAGCGGCGGGGGCAGCGGAGCTGGTGGTCTGGAACAGTGCGGGAGCGGAGGTGGTGCGGCAGCCGTTACCGTTGCGAGGGCAGCCGGGTCAGGTAAGGCTGGAGATGCAGCAGTTTGCCTCGGGAGTGTACCAGTACGGGTTGGTGGTGAATGGGCGGCTTGTAGCGCAGCGGCAGATGGTTGTGGCGCGGTAGTGCGCTGTTGCGGAAGGCGTAACGACGTCGGGGCACGGAGCATCCGTGCCCCGATTGTGTTGTTCAAGGGCGACGACTCATCCTGTCGTACAGTGCTGGTCTCCAGTGACGGTGATGAGAAACCGTACGCAGTGAGAACAGCACTCGGTTCATCACGTCTCATCCAAGGGGCTTCGTATTTTCGGCATACTTTTCGCTCTTCATGTGCGTGCAAGTGCTCTTTGCACGCTGTAGGCGGATTTGTCGATAGGTACTCTGGTGTCGGGTGGGCGGATACTGCAGAGCGACGCCAATGGGAATCTGTCGTGGCTGGATCCCATGGCGTTGGCGGCGGCGACGGCATGGGCGCTGACGGGCAACAGCATCACATAGGCATGGAACGGTTCGAGTGGGAACTTCCTTGGGACAACGAACACGCAGCCGCTGGTGATAGCGACGACGAACAAACGACCCCGCAGCCGATACAGTTTTGGACGAACAACACCGAGCGGATGCGCATTACGGCAACAGGGAACGTGGGCATTGGGACGGCGGCGCCGAGTGAGCGGTTGCAGGTGAACGATGGGAACGTAGCGATCACAAACACGGACAACACCGCGCGGCAGCTGCGCTTGTATGAGCCCTCGGGGGCGGGGACAAACTTCACAGCATTCCGTGCACAGGCGCAGACAAGCGACATCACCTACACGCTGCCGGCGAGTGCACCGGCTACCTCCGCGGCGTGGCTACAGTCGGACAATACAGGAGCGATGAGCTGGCGCCCGGTATTCTATGGAACGGTGTCGGTGGACGCGCCGAATATAAATGCAAATACGAGCGCAACTTTCACAGTAACCATCACCGGTGTGGAAACGGGCGATCTGGTCTTTTTGACGCCGCCTTCGACCCTAGAGGGAGAATTGATTTTCCAAGGAGCAAATGTTACCGCAGCAAATACTGTAACGATACGAATGCGGAATGTGACGGGAGCAGCTGTCGACGGAGCCTCCCTAGATTGGAGCTACATGGTCATCCGACCGTAAGGGTAGCATGGAGCGGAGCAACGGGGTAGAGAGGGTCAGTGGTGGTCGTATGCGGTGGCGGAGTGAGCTTGTACTGATGTGGCTCCTGGCGCAGAATGCAGCGAACGGAAACGCAACGACAGTGTATGCAAACTCGTACATGACGCTGACGCGAATTCAGTAACAATCAGACGGAGCATCGCCATCATTGTACTAATGCTCAAGGAGCAGCATCACAGCTTGCTCGTCGGGAACGATGCAGGCACGGTTGATGCGTCGCTATGGGGGAAACGATACGTTATGGCGAGGTGGCCAGTGCGTCATCTTACCTCACTCCATTGGCACAAGCGGTGCGTAGCGCACCAGTAAGAGCTTTGTGCCGACGACGTCGAACCGAACGAGCACTTTTGTATCAGCGCCACGACCCTCGACACGCTCGACGATACCGCTGCCAAAAGCAGGGTGCACGACGCGCTGACCCCGATGGAAGCGGTGGCCAGATCCATTCTCCTCCAAATCACACTGCTGGCGGGGAAGACCAGCGGTTAGCCCACGGACACGCGTCCGTCGGAGATCATCAGGATTGTCCGCATCAAGGAGTTCTGTGGGGAGATCAGCTAAAAATTGTGAGGGAAGTGCACCTTCCGACAACCCAAAGCGCGACCTGTTGCGTGAGTACGTGAGGATGAGATGTTCGCGAGCACGCGTAATCCCGACATAGAAGAGCCTACGCTCTTCTGCGTGGTCGCGCTCAGTCGTCGTGGTGCGAACCAGAGGGAGCAACCCTTCGACGACACCTGCGATGATGACGACGGGAAACTCCAGACCCTTTGCCGCATGGAGCGTCATCAGTTGCACTGCATCGCCAGTGGCTGTTTCGTCCACGCTCGTTAGGAGCGAAACGTGCTGCATATACTCTGCAAGGGACGGCTCGGAGCCGTGTTCTGCCGCGTGCGCTTCGTACTGTGTGATGTCTGCGATTAGTCGTGCAATGTTCTCGAATCGGTCGAGTGCTTCTTCCGTTGACTGGTTGCGGTAGAACGGAAGTAATCCCACCGTGTCAAGGTACTGGTGCACAAGCTCACCGAGCGGCACTGTGCCGAGTGTTGCAGCGGTGCGTGTGATGATCGAACCGAGTTGTTCGAGTACTATCTGTTTCTGCTTTGCGATTGTTGTGATCGAGCGTGCACACGATGCAGCAGCAAGGAGCGATTGGTGGTGTTCACGTGCCCAGCGTTCGAGATGCTCTAACGTCGCTTGTCCAATGCCGCGTGGTGGCTCGTTGACGATGCGCAAGAATGCTTCCTCGTCGTTGGGGTTGAGAAGGAGCCGCATGTAGGCGAGCGCGTCTTTTATTTCCCTCCGCTTGTAGAATGAGATGCCACCGATAATTCGATAGGGAATCTTCGCTCGACGGAATGCATCTTCGAGCACCTGTGACTGCGCGTTGATTCGGTAGAGCACGGCGATATCGGACCAGTCCGCGATTGTCCCACTCGAGCAGAGTTCATCGGCGACGCGCACGATGCTTGCCGCTTCGTCGAGTTCGTCCCACGTGCTCAGCACACGGATAGGCTGGCCACCGAGACGGGCGGTCCAGAGCTTTTTGGGGATCTGCTGCTGATTGCGGGCGATGATTGCGTTCGCTGCGTCGAGAATCACTTGCGTCGAGCGATAGTTCTGCTCGAGCCGGATGAGCACATGCTCAGGGAAATCTCGTTGAAAGTCAAAGATGTTTTCGATTCGCGCACCGCGCCAACTATAGATGCTCTGCGCATCGTCACCGACTGCGAAAAGATTGCGGTGTCCGCCAGAAAGGAGCTTGAGTACTTCGTATTGAGCGCTGTTGGTGTCTTGGTACTCATCCACGTGGATGTAATGGAAGAGCTGCTGGTGGTGCTCAAGCTGGTCAGGAGAGCTTGCTAATAAATCGATCATGTTGAGCAGCAGATCGTCGAAGTCCATCGCATCAGCGCGGCGAAGCGCGCTCTGGTAGAGGTGATAGACCGTTGCAATGTGACGCTCGCGCGGGGTGGTAGCACGACGTTGGTACTCTTCAGATACGATCATCGTGTTCTTCGCGTGCGAGATTGCAGAGCGCACGGTCTGAGGGGAAAGCTCCTTTGCGTCAATGTTCTGTTCTTTGAGAATCCGTCGGATGAGCGCAAGGGAGTCATCGTCGTCGTAGATGGTGAAGTTCGGGGTGAAGCCGATGTTTTCAGCGTTTCGGCGGAGGAGGCGCGCAAAGATGGAATGAAACGTACCAGCCCAAACCCGACGGGCAGCCCACTGGTCGCAAAGGATGGCAATACGCTGGCGCAGTTCGTCTGCTGCTTTGTTGGTGAACGTCATCGCGACTATCCGTTCCGGTGGAATCCCATTCGAGATGAGATATGCAACGCGGGCAGTGAGCACCCGCGTCTTACCACTGCCTGCACCAGCAATGACAAGGACCGGTCCCTCGGTCGTCGTTACGGCGTGACGTTGCTCTGGATTGAGCTCAGAAAGGAGGTGCTCTAAGGTATTCACAGATAGTTGCGTCGCTCGTCGTACGTCGGGGTCGCAAAGATACCGTGTATGAATGGAGCATGGTGCTAATTTTGAACCAGGATCGACGCGACGGCACGCCCTTTCCCCACATCCTGCGGATATCCAGTGGGCGCAGTACGGATCAAACGTGGCAACACGCGCACGCACCGCAGATGGCAGTGGTGCGTCCTCTCAAGCTGCATGCTTATCTCCATGAGCCATGCACAGCAGCTCGTCGTTGCTGACGTTTCTGCGACATCGTTCCCATTGGTGACGATGCGAGTCTATAGTTTCGACCGTGACGGAAATCCCGCCCCTCTTGACCCTCAACGCGATCGGCTTGTGACAGAACGGATGGGGGTAGTCCGTCAGACGACGGCAGTAGTCACTTGTGCGTCAGAGTGGAAGGCAGAGCCAATCGCAGCAATCATTGCGTTCGATTGGGCAAGCGACGTCGTACGCCAGCACGCTCGGACGTTACTCGGTGTCTGGAACACGAGTGCACCCAGTGGGAGCGCGATCGGTGCGGTCATCTTCGGTGCGCGACCCTACCTTGTGCGTGATTTTACATCGGATGCTACCAGCGTTGCGGATGTACTCGATGGCGCCATTCCACTGGAAGTCGCTGTGCCACATCGGGCGCTTGCCGATACGTTGTTAGGTGCAATCACGCTTGCTGCACGTTCATCGCTCCAGTGGCGGTGTGCATTAGTCGTCACCGAACACACGTTTCCACCCCAGCAGCCGCCAGGATTTGCAGAACGTGTGCGCCAAACAGGGGTTCGGCTCATTGTGCTTGCGCTGGGGCATCGTCCGCCAACGTGGTTGAAAGCACTCTGTGCAGAAAGCGGAGGGATTGCGATAGGTGATGTTGCTCCTACGGATCTTGCGCTACGCATGCGGCAGTCACTCGCAATTGCGGCTGGATACCGGCCATGTACCGTTTCCTGGCAAAGCAGCTATGATTGCATCGGAGAACGAAACTGCAGCTTCGATGCATTGAGCTTGGGGAGCTCAGTCGCATTTTCGTACCTGCTTCCACCAGAGCAGCTCCCACTGCTTGATGTCGTGCCACGCTACCGCAACGTTGGAACCTTTCCATTGGGAGAAACGCCACCGCAAGACATTGTGCTGACTGCACGGAATACAGATTTGACGCTACTTTCCGTGACAGCCGATCCATCGGTGCACATCGTCGAAGGGGGATTGGCAGGACCTCTCCTGCTCCGTAAGGGCGAACAATACCGTCTCCGAGTGACACTACGGGTATCCTCGAACACACGGACTGTCGGTGCGCTCCGCATCGTTAGCACCAGTTGCAGTGGCTCCGATGTTGCACTCCTTGCTGCCAATACAGATGCGACTAGTGGAGTGACGGCACAGTTCCTCAATCCATCGTCTGACCCAACGGCAGTCTATGCAGGAAGTTTCTACCGCCTCGAGTGGACAGGGACGTTGCCGAGCGATTCTGTTACACTGAGAATACAACGTGTCGGCGACACACTCTGGGTGCCACTGGCGGAAAATCTCACAGGAACGGATTATCTATGGTTGGTTCCACAGAAGGGACGCTACCGGTTCGAACTGCGAAATCGAGCGGGCACTGTGCAAGCACTATCAGCGGCTGTCCAGGTAGTCAAACCGCCGCTGAGTTTGGTTGTCCCTGATGTGCAGACCGCACGAGCAGGGACAGTGGTTGAGTTTCAGCCACCGCAGCTCATCTGTTCGGATACAACCGATGCGCTGCGCATTGATTCCATCCGATTTGTCGTTGGCCGTGAGTTTTCAATTGTGAAAGGCAATCCACCCCTCCTGCCCCCAGGGCAGTGTATCACGCTCCAGCTTCGCTTTTCGCCATCTCAGGCTGGAATATATGCCGATACACTCGAAGTCTATACGCCAGTTGGAATGCAACGAGCAATCGTCGTAGGGTATGCTCCGAGCCCGACAGTGACACTACCACAGACGCTGTGGATGGGGACGATGCCTCCTGGTATCGTGCGGGATACACTCGTCCAATGGTTGGCGTGTGCAACGTCTCCCCAACAGATTCGGTTGATTGCCGATTGGCCCGATACAGTACAGCTCAGATTGCTGACTATCCGCCAATTTGCGTTGACGGAAGAGACACCATGCTTGGCGTATCCATTCGGTATCCGGACTAATCGCGTCGGTCGTACCTGCCTTCGACTCTTGGTGGAAGGAAATGAGCGTCAGCCGTACGAGTGTGTCATCGTCGCTGATGTCGTGTGTGCACAACCATATCGGGGTGCAGCACTCAGTATGCCGCGGAGTATTGTCACTCAGGCAGGACGTGTCATCACAGTTCCTGTATGGATGCCGTCAGTACCGCGGGAGTTTCGGTCTATGCAACGTCCATGGCGTTTGACGATCCGCTGCAATGCATCAACGTTGTTGCCATTACCTCCTCTTGAACGCGGCACTATTTCCGATGGAGAGCGTCGTATCACCGTCACAGGGCGTGGCTTTCTCATTGGGGATACTCTTGCACTGCTGCGGTTCAGCACGTTTTGGGGTGATGAACCAGTAGTTCAGATTGCTGTCGAGGATTTCGCCTGGCTCGATGACTGCTCGAGTGAACTTGCGCCAACGTCTGTGACAGTCTTCTTCAACGACTACTGCACAGCGGGCGGGACAACACGACTTTTCGTTGCAGGCGGAGCACCCCGTATCGAACGCATCGAACCACAACCGAGTAGCGGGATGGTTCAAGTGCGCGTCACTGTTGATCGTGAGTCGTCGGTTCAGCTTGTGTGTTACGACCTTCTGGGGATCGAACGGTGGAGTTCACCATTAGGCACAGTGCGCGACGCAATCGAAGAGACTGTGAGCCTTCCGCTTCCAGCTGGGCACTATGTCCTCCAGGCACGATCGCCATACGGGGTCAGTTGCACGTTGATCGTGATCGCACGATGAAGCATAGAACGTTCGTAGTCGTGCTGCTGTACTTGCTTGGGGGGACAGAAGTGCTCTCTGGAGAAGAGAACAACAACACTCAACGTTCATGGACGTCGCTGCGGAGCGTACGCGTCGGTATTCTCGGCGCAGGTGGGGTTACGATCCATGGAGCTGATTTTTCATCGCTTCCCGAGTTGCCGACATGTTGCCCACGATTCCGTGATGGCAGCGGGTTAACAACGACTGGAATGCTTTGGGGGGAGTACCCTGTGTGGAAGTCGTTGGTGCTTGGTGTGCGGATGGGAGTGGCACAGTTTGCTGGAATACTCCGTGCTCTTGAACGGAAGCCAGTGTTGGTGGATGATACTCCCACCGAAGCTGTGATCCAACACAGCCTCGATGCACAGTTCCGTGCAATACGGTGGGAGAGCTACGTCGGTGTGCGAGCGTCACCCCTGGTAGATCTTTCCATCGGTGTCGGCACGGATTTGATCCAACAGGCGACTGCGACTACGAAAGAAGAACTGGTCCAACCGAACATCGGTACGTTTGAAAATGGTCGTCGCATTCGGAATGAACGGACTTCCGAACTCGAATCCAGTACACGCTCGATGGTCTCCCTCCTTGCGAGCGTGCGCTTTTCTATTCCACTTGGTCGTTCGCAGCAGTGGTGGTTCGTACCGGAGTTAAGTTTCCGTTATGCACTCGATCCACTGATGCGGCAACAGCAGTGGTATGTCTATAGCGTCCTTGTCGGAGCGGGGATTGCGTATGCACCAGTAACGCTGCAATCATTCCATAAGCCAGAGCCCGAGCCCGTACGAACAGAACCAGCACTACCAGCACTTGCCGCTTCCATCGTAGCCTATGGTGTTGGCAGTACGCAAGAGCCGGTTCCTCTTCGGATCGAAGAACATCTGCGACAGCGCGTGTTTCCACTTCTACCAGTGCTCTACATGAACGGGATGGAGCTTCCAGAGCGTTACGTGCTGCCAGAATCATCTGACGATACCTCTTGGTACCGACTACTGAGCTCGCCACTTGGAGCGTACTATGCACTGGTACCCATCGTCGCCACGCGACTACGAGAACGCGGTGATACACTCAAACTCGTCGGTATTGACGCACAATCGGCTACCGCTGCTAGACGCCGCGCTGAGTACATCGCACGGTACTTACAGGCGATCTGGAAGATTCCTGCTCGGCAGCTTCGTGTTCAGGGAAGGATCGATGAGCGTGATACAACAGCTCGTGTCATCCTCGAAGGGAATGAGCAGCTGTTTGCTCCTGTCGAATACACCGATACTGCACGAACGGTCACGCCACCCATCCTCCGTGTGCGTCCTGCGACGAACGGGGCAGAACTTCTCCGTCAATGGATGGTCCGCGTTGTGCAGGATTCGCTCGAAATTGCTCGTTACGCTGGAAACGGAGGATTGCCATTGCGGCTCGATGTTGACCTTTCATCGTCACTGGAGCGATTGCACACCGATGCTCCTCTCCGTATCGAGCTGGATGTAGAAAGTGTCGGGGGTAGTCGTGCTGACGCGGCTGAACTGGTTCCGCTGACCATGAACAGGCTTGACCGAGCGTTTAGAGAGGTGACGGCTGAACGAGAGCTGTACTATTTCCCAACACGACTGCCGCACAGGGATAGCATTACGACGTTCATCGAACGATACCGCAATCGGCTGCGGGATTACGCCATCGTTGCCTATGGGAATTCGCTCGACATAGAAGAGGCACTGAGCAACCTTCAGCGGTACATGTCCAATGGTGGACTTCCTAATCCACGCATTGAGAGACGGGATTCGCTCTACCGAGCTTACACACCGGAGCGGGTCTGGTATTCGCAGCTTGTTGCAGTTACGTTGCGTTATGCACTGCCCGAATCATCAGGGCAGCGATAGAAGATGAGGGAACGCAAGAGCCTAACCAAATCCACGAGGTTCAAGACGATCTCGAACGTACCGATGGGTTGATTGGAAAGTGAAAAGCACACACGCTGTAATTTGCACCTGCAGCATCATCGAATCTCCTCCACCCGATGTCGTTCCACCGTGGATTGGCACTGGCGCTCGGAGTGCTCGCCGTTCTCGCAAGCCTCTTCTGGCAAGTGAGCAACGTCGTACGAATCAACACACTCTTGATGCAGATTGAGGCAAGCCAACGCCAGCTCGATTCACTGGAAACGCTCATCCGACAAGAGCGAGCAACCATTTCACGGCTTGAATCTGCAGATCGTATCCGACGGTTTGCCTCGGAGCGGCTTGGAATGATCGAGCCACCTTGTCCACCAATTCTCATCGGCCGGCTGCGATGAGCATCGAGCATCACGGGATGTATCACCCGCAGCACCTCCGCTGGCGTCGTCGATTGGTCGTTGGAGCGATGACGCTCGGAGCGCTTGCCATCGTTGGACGCCTTGCGATGATCCAACTGGCTGGCCGCTCGGAGTTGCTCGAACGTGCCGAGCAGCAGTACCGTGCACGAATCCGTATTCAGGGAGAGCGCGGTGTGATCCTCGATCGGAATGGTGTTGAATTGGCATCATCGGTAGCTACCGTTTCACTTGCTCTCGATCCGAAGGTAGCTCGATCGCCACGGCGTGTTGCTGCCCTACTCGAGCGGCTCGGTCTTGCACAAGCCAACGAGATCATTGCACGGGTAGAGGCTGCTCGCGACCGGAATTTTGTGTGGCTTGTGCGTGGTCTCCCACTTTCGGTGGCTGCTGCGTTCGATACGTTGAGCGAGCCAGGATTGCTCCGTATTCGAGAGCATCGTCGAAGCTACGTCCATGATTGGATGGCTGCACCACTGATTGGTACGACCGATGTCGATGGTCGTGGGATTGCAGGAATTGAACTGGCGTACGATTCGCTCCTGCAGGGAAGTGTCGGCGAACGCATCATGGAGCGCATTGGCCGCGGTCGGCTTCGACCAACGCTGGAAGACAACCCCAGTCAACGTGCTCGCCCGGGCGCGACGATCGAACTAACGATTGATTGGCAGCTTGAGCAGCTTGTTGAAACCGAGCTTGCCAAAAGTGTCGCTGCAACAGGAGCAGCAGCAGGAACTGTCATCGTAATCCGACCCCAGACGGGTGAGCTCGTTGCTTGTGCCCAGCAGCCATCGTTTGACCACTCTCAACGGTCTGATCCCGATGCACTGCGACTGCGTGCGACCAGCGACATGTACGAGCCTGGTTCGACGTTCAAAGCAATTGTTGCTGCTGCTGCGCTCGACCAGCAACGTGTGACTCCAGACAGAGTCTTCGATGGCCACGGCGGCGCGCTCCGCCTTCCCGATGGACGCACAATCACAGACCATGAGCCGCTCGGTATGTGTACGTTTGCTGATGCGCTGGCACATTCGAGCAACATCGTCTTTGCACAGCTTGCAGCGGAACTTGGTGCTCGAACGCTCTACCGATACGCACGAGACTTTGGCATCGGACTTCGTACGGAGGTTGGACTTGCAGGTGAGGCGCGAGGTGTGCTCAAACTCCCGCGCGACCTTCGTGCAAGCGACCTGCTCTTCCTCGGATTTGGATATGGCGTCGCATGTACGCCGCTCCAACTGGCGTATGCCTATGCAGCAATTGCCAATGGAGGAGTTCTCATGCAGCCATACATTGTCCAGCGCATTGTTTCGCCACAGGGTGAAGAGCTGTACCGCGCTGTCCCACAACGGCGCCGACGAGTGATATCCGATAGCGCTGCTGCAGTGCTCCGACGACTTCTTGCTGGCGTCGTCGAGCGTGGGACCGGCGCAAATGCACGCATCGAAGGGATGCCAGTCGCAGGAAAAACAGGCACAGCTCAACAGTGGAGTGATGGCATGTACTCCAAGCGCGACTATACAGCGTCGTTTGTCGGTATGGTGCCGGTAGAGCAACCTCGACTTGTCGTCCTCGTCATGCTCGATCGCCCACGCACGGATATCTATGGCGGCAACACTGCTGCACCGTTGTTCCGCCGAATCATTCAGACGATGATGAATCTCCCACAGCTTGCTGCTCGATATGGCTTCGATTCGGTGCACAGTGGCTCCTTGAAGCACGATAGTGTTGTTGTGCCCGATATCAGGGGATTGACGCTGGAACACGCAGAGCGCATTCTCGGTGCAGTTGGACTCCGTGCACGGAGCGAAGGAAGGGCGAGCGGTCACATTGTTGTTACACAGCAACCACCGCAGGCTGCAATAGTCCCTCGCGGGACGGAGATCCGCGTGCATCTGGAGTCGGTGGATTTGTTACGGCGGGAGCCACCGCTTGTGGGGTTGCCACTTCGCAATGCACTTGCGTGTGCACACGCACTGGGGTTATCGGTAGCTGCCGTTCACGGTTCTGGTTGGGTCCGTTCCTATCGGTGGGACTCAGCGCGGCGACTGGTATTGACTGCTACCATGCCGTGAGAACCACTTGCACGCATGCAATGATCACGTCTGGTTGATGGCACTAAGGATGAGCTCGTGTGCTTGGGAGAGTGTCGTCTGTAAGTCATCGTTGATAATCGTTGCGTCGAATTGGTCTTGGTACGACATCTCCATTGCTGCACGCTCAAGCCGACGTCGAATCTGCTCATCGCTTTCGGTGCCACGACGTCGCAGCCTTCGTTCCAACTCCTCCAGTGAGGGTGGGGCGATGAAGAGCAAGAAGGTATCATTGGGATATGCTCGCTTGAGCGAGAGAGCTCCGTGGACATCCACATCGAAAATCATCACGTTGCCGTTCCGGAGCACTTCTTCTGTCGGTGTGCGGAGCGTGCCGTAGTAGTTGCCAAAAATTTCTTCATACTCAACGAGCTCGCTAGCCGCAATTTTTCGCTCGAATTCCTCGCGCGTGAGAAAGTGGTAGTCGCGGCCATCTACCTCGCCAGTACGTCGCGGGCGTGTGGTTGCAGAAACAGAGAACACAGCATTGGGAATCGTCGAGAGTAAGTGGCGGGCGACCGTCGTCTTGCCGGCGCCACTCGGTGCGGACAGGACAACGAGCCGCCGAGGCATTATTCGATATTCTGCACTTGTTCGCGAATGCGCTCGAGTTCTTCCTTGACGGTTACAACGTGTTGGCTTATATCAGCATCGTTTGCTTTCGAACCGATCGTGTTGATTTCCCGATGCATTTCTTGCAATAGGAACGTCAGTTGGCGGCCGATTGGTTCATTACTCTTGAGTGCTTCGAGGAAATATTTGATGTGGCTCCGGAGTCGGACGATTTCTTCCGAACAGTCCAGGCGATCGGCAAGGAGGAGGATTTCTAATTGGAGACGCTGTTCGTCAATTTCATCGCTCTCGAACAGTTGAGCAATCCGCGCGCGGAGACGTTCCCGTTCTTCAGGCACGCGCTGCATGCTTCGTGCTTCGATGGAGTCGAGCCGCTCCTCGATTGTCTTGATACGTGCACGGATGTCCTTTGCTAACTCTTTGCCTTCGTTTTTGCGCATTGTATCTAAGCTCGAGAGCGCAGCACGGACAGCTTTTACCACGACCTTCCACTCTTTTTCGGCTTGCTCAAGGTGTGCTGTGTCATCGGTGTGGTAAACGTCCGGAATGTGTAGGATGTCTCCCAAGCTGAGCGGTGCAGTGACTTTGAGCTTCTTGCGGAGTTTTTCGAGCTGCGACCAATAGGCTTCCATTCGCTCGAGGCTAAGCGAAATTGCCTGCGGAGCCTCATTGTCCGTTTTAACGGTCACCTGGACGGTCCCCCGCGCAATCGCAGTCCGGACGAGTTCACGAAGCTCAATTTCTTTGTGCGAAAGTTGCTTCGGCAACCGACAGGTCATTTCGAGGTAGCGTCCGTTGACAGTACGGATCTCAACAGTAGCGCGAATACCTTGTTCACTCAGCGAGGCAGTGCTGAGCGCAGTCATGCTTTTCATGCGACGTACTTGGGGAGGTTTCTGCTCGGTGGGCGCAAAGATACGGTGAAGCGGAAAGGGAATCACTCGGCTGAGATTTGCATCGTTGATCTATTCCATAGTGCGTGGCGAATGTTGTGAATCTTCCGGTACTTATCGCTATCCAGCAACTTGTTGCTTCCAGCACCCATATCGTCGCACGATCAGTCGCTCTCACCGTACCAGCGACGACAGTGGTGTTTTATCGAGGCGTGTTTTCCGTTTGTACGTATGCCTTGTGGATTTTCATGTTGCGACGACACCACCACATCGAACGACCTCATCGAGCGGACTGGTGGAGGTTGGCGCTGTTGGGCTTGGTCAACATGCCGCTCAATCAGTATCTCTTCGTTGCGGGGCTATCGCGGACTACCGCACCGAATGCAGCGTTAGCGTTTGCGCTCTCGCCAGTGTTCGTGCTTGCTCTTGCATCGGTATTACTCCGTGAGCGACTCCGCTTCCAGGCTATGCTCGGTATCGCTCTTGCTGTCATTGGTGCAATCGTCGTTGCCTTTGGACACGGTGCGTCGCTCGAGCACGGGGAAACGCTCGGCAATCTGATGGAGCTTGCGGCAAGCTGTGCGTGGTCGTTCTACACTGTGTGGGGGCGACCTTTCGTCCAACGCTATGGTGCGGTGCCAACGACTGCAATCGGCATGGTGTGGGGCCTTGTGCTTTTTCTACCACTTGTCGCACTTACCCCCGGAGGATTGGTGCCTCCACAAGCATTGAGCCTTCGACAGTGGGGGGAGATCGCGTACTTGGGCATTATCACCAGCGGTATCGGATGGGCACTGTGGTATGCACTGCTCCGACGAATGGAAGCAAGCCAGCTTGCAGTGTTCAACAATCTACAACCAGTGATGACAGTGCTTCTGTCGTGGCTTATCTTCGGAGAGCTTCCACCACTGGCGTTTTGGGTGGGTGGGACTATTGCGATTGCTGGTGTGATCCTTACGCAACGGAGCTAACCAATCGTCACATTCGCCTGCCATCGGCATCGAAGAGTACAATTGCACTGCGATCAAACTCAATACCGATGGACGTACCGTTCTGGATTGCCACACCAGGCGGAAGACGCAGTGTGAAGAGTTGATCGCTGCCCAAGCGACCCCGGACGATACATTCATGCCCCATATATTCAGTGCGCTCGACGAGGATCCGAGTGTTCGTATCGTTGGATAGTTGAACGTGCTCGGGGCGAATCGCGAGTGTAGCTTCCTGCGGTGAACTGCGCAGAGAGGAATTGGAGCGGAGCACGCCTCGATCAAGTCGCAGTGTGAGTTGAGCAGATGGTGCACGGAAGACCAGCTCATCACTTGCTGCTTCAAGCACACCCCAAACCGTATTAATGGGCAATGTTCCAAGGAACGTCGCAACGAACAGATCTGCTGGGTCGTTGTACAGTTGGCTTGGTGTACCGATTTGGAGAAGATGGCCACTGCGGAGCACCGCAATGCGGTCACCCATCGTCATTGCTTCGACGTGATCGTGTGTAACGTAGAGTGTTGTAGTGCCGAGTCTGCGTTGGAGAGCTGCTAATTCCGCGCGCATCTCCATGCGGAGCCGTGCGTCGAGGTTCGAGAGAGGTTCGTCGAACAAAAACGCCCGAGGCGAACGCACCAGTGCTCGCCCGACAGCGACGCGTTGCTGCTGTCCGCCAGAGAGCTCCCGTGGATACCGATCGAGCAACGTTTGGATGCCGAGGAGCGCCGCGACTGTATGGACGCGTTCTGTGATCGCTGCCTTCTGAATGTTCCGTACACGGAGGGGGAAGGCTAAATTCTCCGCGACTGTCATGTGTGGATAGAGCGCGTAGTTCTGGAAGACCATTCCGACGTCGCGGCGCTGTGGGGGGAGAGAGCTCACTGGGTCATCGTCGAAATAGATCTCGCCACTCGATGGGGTTTCCAGTCCCGCAACGAGGCGAAGGAGTGTGCTCTTGCCGCATCCAGAGGGACCGACGACAACGAGGAATTCCCCCGCGCGAACGTCAAGCCCAATGCGGTCGAGCGCGATTGTTCCACCAAACGTTTTCTGGAGCTGTTCGAGGCGGATTCTAGTCATTGCGGTTATTGACCGCTGTGGTGTTCACTCCGCGCCAGCAGAGCTGCAACTTCGCCGACCAGAGCCATCATCTTGGCGTAGTTCATTCGCTTTGGACCGACAACGCCAATGGCATACATTGCCGATCCTACTTTGTAGCGCGTAGAGATCAACGCGTAGTCGGTAAGGTGTCGGTCGCCGAGTTCTTCCCCAATTTTTACCTGAACACCGTGGAGAGGGACATCACTTGTCCGTTCGAGGAGGTGGATGATGATCTCTTCATTTTCGAGAAGTTCGATGACCGCTCGAAAACGTTCGGGGGATGAAAACTCTGGTTGCTGCACTAATTGTTGCGCTCCGGCAACGTAGATGCGCTGGCTTTCATGCTGGGCAAAGAGTACCTCGAGCGATTCTGCGAAGACACGTAGGACGGGGTGACTCATTTCTTCGCGCATCAGGAGCGTGAAGCGTTCGCGGACAAAGTCTAGTGTGCGCCCTGCTAAGCGTTCACTGAGGACCTGACCCAGCTGTTGCAACTCTCTCGGATGGAGTTCGGCATCCGTTTCGAGTGTGAGCATGCGGACAACGTCGGAATCGAGATCGACCACGACTACAAAGCGCTGGGACGACAGTGGAACAAGCTCGACCCGGCGGATGACCAAATCACGCAAACTTGGTAGTTGTGCAACGCCCAATAGGTGCGAGAGTTCCCCTAAGATGCGAGAGGCAGTTCGGAGCGCAAGTTCGCCACTGATACTGGCAAGACGTTCACGGAGGGCTTGTTCTTCGCGCTGACTGAGCTTACCATGCTGCATCAAGTAGTCCACGTAGAGGCGGTAGCCCTTGTCCGTCGGGATTCTCCCAGCAGAAGTATGGGGATGGGTAAGATAGCCGCGATCTTCTAAGTCGGCCATCACATTACGGATTGTCGCTGGTGACAGGTGCAGCGTCCGTGCAAGCATCCGCGCAAGGGTATGGGAACCGACGGGCATTGCTCGAAGCACATAGGTTTGAACGATAGCGCGGAGGATGATCTGCTCGCGTTCGTTGAGATCGAGCTCGGTGGGTCGTTCTGGCGAAGCCCGTGGAACGAGAGTATTCATCACATGTCGGCATAATGTTCAACTCAGATGAAAAAACGCACAACAGTGGAGCACATTTTAGGGGAAAAATAGCGCCAACGCATGAGTCAGATAGCTTCCCCACGCCACCGTTGATTGAAGCACGGTCAGGATGATACCAGCAAGCAAACCAATGCTCCCGAAGCCTGTGACGTACATCAACCACGGCACTTCATCGAATACGATTGCACATGCACGAAGCAATCGGATCAGTCCCCAGAGCGCAGTAAGCACTAACAAACTCAACCAAAGTGCAGCAGGTGTCACCGAAAGCAAGCGGAACAGAAGCATCGCGATAGGAAGGAAGAGCACGAGCGGTACAAATGCCCAAACGACCATCGTCAATGTATCTGCAAAGATGACTGTCCGTTTTGCGACGATGGCAATCATGCGGAGGAGGAGAGCAACTGCAACGATTTTGACGAGCACCACAAGCACGATGACGGTCATCGCCAGTTCCGGAGACCAAGCAAGCTGGATGTAAAGCGCTTTCCCAGCTGGCGACAGTGTGAGAACGTTGCTCAAGTAATCGGCCGCAGGAGACTGCCGTGTTTCGTAAAGCACGGTAGCAAGCACCAGTGCAGACGTCGTTGCTAACAGGAGTGCCAACAATAGCGTGTGACCTTGTAGTAAGATTCTTTGGTCGCGAATATCCATGAAAAAGTTGTGCGAGTGGAGGAAGGCACGCAGCATGTACTCACGGAAGCGTCGTGAGCGGTTGAGCATCCAGAACAAAAGCATGAGAGCACTCAGTCCAGCAGCCATGAAAACGTATGGCGTACCACGTTCGTAGCTCCCTGCTTGGAGCAGCGGTTCGGTATCGTTCGTATTGAGTGCACGGAGCATTTCGAATGCAAGGCGCCGGTGCCGAGCTGTATCGAGGAGCCCTTCGTAAATGATTGGTGCAGTGGGTGTGTTGGTAGTAAGCGTTGGGAAGAGCGTCCGCCGGTCGCGAATGCTTCGAATGAGCGTACCACCAGCATGGAATGCAGCACTAATACGATAAAGTTGGCTAATCGTAGCCACTTGGGCTTCGACTGAGAGTGGATCTGCATATCCGTTCCGATTGTTCGGCTGGACGAGTGCACCACCGATCAATGACCACGGAAGACGATCGAGCGATTGCACTGTCCGAGAAAGGAGTGATTCGATGTTCTCTCGACCTCGCCAGTACGTTTGATCACTGATGAATACGGCATCGAGTGGAACACTGCCCTCGAGTGTATGTCCGGCTGGTACGACGGCAAAGCGGAGCATCCCGGTTGGTACAAGTGGAGTTACCGCTCTGAGGTACTCTTGCAATGCGTTATTTGTCAATGGAACCATCGAGCATGTCACGCACCCAACAACGCATGGTTCCGTGCTGAAGGCATCGCGGAGGCGTACCATCATATTCTGCCCACGAGTCCGAAGTTCTTCCCCAGCATAGTAGCGCGCCGGGATATCACCGAAGGGCAGGTCGAGCACGACAGCGATCCCCGAGCGACTACACAAATCCAGAAATTGCGGCGACGGTGGAATCCAAGCACAATAAACCACATTCACACCAAGTTGCTCGAGCAGCTGCACATCTTCTTCATAACGGGGCTGGACGAGAGTACCATCGGTGCGTAGCTCCCACTCGTCCACATAGACAACGCCTCGAGCAACTACAGGAGTACCGTTGAGGCGGAAGAGTGCGTGTTCAGCAGATGCTGGCTGCACTGTGCGAAAGGCAATACTTCGCTGCAAATCATCAATCGTCATTCCAGCAGCGCTCAGTTCGACGTGCAAATCATAGAGTGTTGGAGACTCGGGTGACCACAGAGCAGGAGAGGCGACACGAAGATCGAGAGTGACTGGCAGCGTTCGATCTGGAATGGGAGTGAATGCTTGCTCGCTTGTAGCGATGATTGTACTACCGAGGCGTAGGGTAGCACGGAGCGTAACGCTGGACGTATGCGCCACTGTCTGATGCGCTGCAATGGAGGCTGTGATGCGAAGCGTCGCTGCGTGTTGTTCGACGTGGGGATCGAGCAGGATTCGCTCGATTGTCGCTTGTGGAGAACTACCGATGAGAGCAACTGGACGGACTATCCCGATCGGACGCAATGGTGCACGCCATTGCATTCGGTTCTGGAGTACCGCTTCATTTGATGCTGGCTGTGCTGTCAGCTCAAGTGTGTTACGTCCCAGCCGGAGGGCACCTCTGGGGATGCCAACGTTGAACGGCGCTTGCCCGCTGAAGAATCGCCCTAAGTACTGTCCGTTAATGGTTACTTCAACTGCATCACAGACGCCACCGAACGATAGATGCCATTGGTGCTTGAGTGCTGTGCTGTCAAAGTGGAGTACTTTGCGATAGAGTATTCGCAAGACTGGCTCGGACTCAACGCGCGGCAGACGCACTGTTTGCCATGAGCGACCCTTGTCTAAAGACCGTTGCCATTGTTCATCGAGTACAATCACAATTCGCGAACGAGACTGCCACGCATGACCATCATCTGCGATGGCTGCGATGACATAGCTGAAAAGGAAACACACAATGCAGAGGAGCAACCGCACGTTCACTCTTCGTATAGGACGACAACGTGATATGCTTTTCACCATCCCACTTTTTGAGTGCCTCCGTCGATCGTTGGGCACATCGAGTCGCGGGAGATGCCAATGTGCGGGCGAAAATACGAGCGGCACTCCAGCGTCGTAGAATATTGCATCGGAGCATTTGGTACAAGTGTAATTTTGAACCGAGTGATCTCATCGCGCCGTGCGCGGAAGTCTCACCACCAAAGAGGATAGCACCGCCGTTTCAGATTGCTACATGCTCATCGAGTCGTGAGCACAACTGGTGCACAAATGGACACCAGTTGATGTTGTGTTCACCATAGGAATATCCACCAAGCTGTGTCCTCTTTTCCATTACGAGGGTGGTCGCATTCCTCGGCGGCCGTTGTCGTAGCGGTTGCTGTTTGTGCTATTGGGACTGCCTATGTAATGGCAGGATCGCAGCGGTTCATCCGTCTGGCTCCACCCGATACCATTCGCTCCCCCCGGCGTGTGCACGTGCGGTATAGTGATGCACAATCGTCAAGACGGCGACCATCGGGTGTAGAAATTCTTCAGCAGCTCGATAGCAGTGGTACCGTCACACTCTCCGAGCAGGTTAATGGCGTAAGCGTTTCGGTACCGCGGTTTGTTGAGCTCGATTCATTCCTTGCGGAGCGTCGTACGCAGATAAGCCGGAGGCTGTGGGACTCTCTTTCAACAAGCTATGACCTCAAGCGTGCATTGTCCGGCGGAAATTTGGCGAAGTTGCTCTCACAGTCATCGAACATTGCAATACCGCTCCCTCCCAATCCGCTGACGACGATTTTTGGTAAGCCGGAAATCAGCATCAGTGTCAATGGTGAAGTGAACCTTCGTGCAGGCTGGCGATGGGACTCACAAAACCTTGGGGCATCGAGCGCATTCGGCCAAAGCCAGTCAGCACCTTTGTTCTCACAGAACATCCAGCTCAACGTGAGCGCTCGCATTGGGGACAAATTCCGACTCGGTACCGACTGGAATACTATGCGGCAATTCGAATTCGACAATCGCTTCAAGATTGGGTACGAGGGTTATGACGACGACATCATCAAACTTGTCGAACTGGGGAACGTCCAGCTTCCTACCAATAGTGCGTTCATCAGTGGTTCGCAGGCGCTCTTCGGCGCTCGTTCGGATTTCCAGTTTGGTCCACTGTTCCTAAAAGCTGTCGCCTCGCAGCGCCGTGCCGAACGTCGTTTCCTGCGTGCCAACAGTGGGGCTGCCCGCTCGCGCTTTGTGCTGCGAGCCTACGACTATGCAGAAAATCATTATTTCCTCGACACTGCGTACAAGGCGCTCTACCGGCAATATTGGCAACTGACGACGCCAGTACCAGTGCCAGCTGGACCGCTCCTAGTCAAAGAAATCGAGGTCTATGAAAGCACCGCCGATGTCCGCGATCAAGCCGTCGGTGGAATTGAAGTGATCGCCTACGACACACTCTCACCGATTCGGTTCGCACAAGGTGAGCGCTATCCACCTGCGATGAAGAGTCCTGATGTCCGCATCCAACAAGGGCGGATTGAACGGGGACGATTTGTTCGACTCGATCCGACGCGATTTACCTTCAACCCTAATCTTGGCACGCTCGATATCTGGGGCTTCCGACGTGATCGCACGTATGCTGTTGCCTACCGCACCGAGGGAGCATCGCCTGCGAAAGAAGACGACCTCTATCACGGCACGCTCTCGGCGACGGCTAAAGATGGCGACACACTCATCTTGAAGCTCATCTACCGGCCGAACCTTCAGCCTGGCTTCCCTAATCTTTGGGCGCGACAGATGCGGAACATTTACTTCATCAACGCAACAAACGTCTCGACCCAAGATGCACGGATCGACATTTATTATCTCCGCACCAACAACGACTCGACCGACATCCTCGAAGGAACATCGGATAAGCTTGTCACAGCGCTCGGTGTTGACCGCGTCAATAATGCGACGGGCCAGCCGCCTGGCGATGGCCTCTTCGATTTTACGGGTGGTGCGCCACCTGCGCAGCAACAAGCAGGCGGAGGATTTACACCTGGGCAGGGATTCCCTGGAAGCCAACAGCAAACGATGACAACGGGCAGCCCATACTTCAATGCTGTTCGTGGCGAGATCATCTTCCCGTGGATTGAACCCTTCCGGGAAGGGCTCGATTCCGCATTCGCGCGGCGGGGTAACCCAGCACTTGCTCAACAGTACTACTACAGCGCTGTCTATGATGTGCAAAAAGCACTCGCCCAACAGCAAACTGCCCAAGACCGCTGGCTCATTATTGGAGAAGTTCAAGGCCAAAGTGCCGGACGCATCTCACTCGGCTTCAATGTCGCGCCAGGTAGTGTCCGTGTGTTTTGGAGTGGACGCCAGCTTCGTGAAAACGACGACTACGTCGTGGACTACTACTCTGGAACAGTCAGTATTCGAAATCCACAGGCACAAGCTGCAGGGAGCGATTTAATCATCGAGTACGAATCGAACGATGTCATGAACATCCAAACTCGTACGCTCCTTGGTATGCGCGCTGATTTGGTGCTCTCACGGACGCGGAATGCTTCGCTCACGATCGGTAGCACGCTCATGAACTTCAACACTGCTGCACTCGTTGACCGTGTCCGACTTGGAGAGGAACCACTTTCGAATACGATGCTCGGCTTCGATGCAAATGTCAACTGGAATGCACAATGGCTCACCGATGCACTCAACTGGTTGCCTTTCTACAGTACGAATGAACGCTCGACGATCACCTTCCGCGGGGAATGGGCGCAGCAGCTCCCGAAGCCAAACAAGCGGATCTCCGAAATCCCGGTGGATAACAACCAAGCCGCTGCCTACATTGATGACTTCGAAGGAGCGCAACGCTTTATCTCGATGGGACTGACAAGCACGCTCTGGACACACTCATCACCGCCGGTAGACTCAAGCATTGAGCCACTGCACGAGCAACGCGCGCTCTACCGTGGCAAGTTGTACTGGTACAACTTCTTTCTTCCTCGTGTCCCAATCGTTGAGATTTACCCAAACCGACAGACCGTCCAAGGGCAATCGCGCCTATCGCCGCTTGTCATAACGTTCGACCCCGATCGTCGCGGCATTTACAACGCAAACCCGAACTACATTGATTCGCTTAACCCGCGATGGGATTCAGTCAAAGCAAATCCCTGGCAGCAACGACCAGCGAATCGAGAACGTATCTGGGCAGGTATGCAGCGGTTGCTGTCAACGTTCAACTCGAACTTCGATCTCGAGAACATCGATTTCATTGACGTGATGATACGCATCGAAGAACGCGAACCAGGAGCGCGCATGTTCATTGATTTGGGGCAGATTAGCGAGGACATTATTCCGAACTATCGGCTCGACACCGAAGACGGTATCACAGCGGGTGCACCAATTCCGAACGGTCGTATTGATCCTGGCGAGGACGTCGGGATAGACGCGCTCGATGACCCTGCGGAACGTGCGCAATATCCATACCCCCTCAATCTTGAAGAAGACCCCGCACGTGATAACTACGCGTTTAACTTTTCTAAGCCGAACGAACAGCAACTTGATGAGGATTTCCTCCGTTGGAACAACTACGAAGGAAATGCCTCGCAATCTGAGCTCGGGCAATTCCCCGATACCGAGATTTTGAACAAGCAGAACGGGCAGACAATCTCACTCGACGATAGCTACTTCAGCTATGAAGTCAACCTCGATCCTTCTGATGCAAATCCGCAGGTTGTTGGTGGAGGTACCAACGGTTGGCGGCTCTATCGAATCCCACTCCGTGGTGCGAAACGAGTTGTAGGCAATCCGCTGTTTTCGAACATCCAATACATCCGCGTTTGGTTCAAAGGTGGCCGGATCAAAGTTTCCATCGCGGACTGGCGTTTTGTTGGTTCGCAGTGGCAACGGGTCAACTATGCCCAAGTGCTCAATAGTGCGGAGTCGAACGACACGGTCATCCGAGTTTCGTTTGTCAACCGAGAAGAAAATTCTGGGCCACCTGATTACTACACGATGCCTCCTGGTGTGAAGCCGCCGCGGAACCTTGCCAATCCGGATTTTCAAAACGACATCCTGCTCAACGAACAATCGCTGGCGATCGGAGTGACAAATCTCCAGTGTGGAGATGAACGAAAAGCAACACGCTTTTTCTTCCGGCCGCAGGACTTTTTCTTTTACCGTACGCTGAAGGTCTTCATCAAAGGTGTTGGAGGACAAGATTACGTCCCTCCGGATTCGCTCCTTCTGACACCCAGCGATACTGCAGCGCCTCAGTATTTCATCCGTTTCGGGATTGACTCGGCAAATTACTACGAATACCGCGCTCCGATCGTCCGACAATGGCGAAATGTATGCATTCCACTCCAAGCGCTTGCAGCCATCAAAGCGCAGCGCGATAGTAGTCTGCAGTGGCAGCGATTGACGTATCCCGTTCCAGGTGATCCACTAGCGCGCTTTGCGATCCAAGGGAATCCACTGTTGACGCGTGTCATGTTTATCTCGATTGGCATTGCCAATCCTCGTGAGCGGTGTCCCCAAGCGTTGAGTACAACGATTTGGGCGGATGAACTTCGTCTGGTTGAGCCAGATGCTCGTAACGATTGGGCTGCGACGGCAAGTCTTGACGTCAAGCTCGCCGATTTGGGGACGCTCCGCACTGCGTACACGCAGACGAATCCATTCTTCCATCGTCTCGAAGAACGCTTCGGCACGCGCGAGCAAGCCCAGGACTTTACGTTCGCTCTCCAAATCGGTGCAGAACGGTTTTTCCCAAAGGACTGGAAGGACACGCGTATCCCGATTGCCTTTGCACGAACGGTGCGCGAACGAAATCCCGTCTTTGCAGCGCAGAGCGATGTCAACGTCGAACAAGCTGCAGTCACAGCGTACAACAGCGTCCTGGCTGCAGGAGGCACGCAGCAGCAAGCGCTCGACCGAGCAGACTACGTCCGTCGCCGAGCGCGGACCCGCATAGCGCAAATGCAGTGGAGCATTCTCGGATTCCGCTTTGGAATTCCAACCTCGTTCTGGCTTATCCGCGAGACGCTCAATCGGCTGGTGTTAGGATATGCGTACACACAAGAGGCAGAGCAATCGCCTGTCTATGCTGAGCGGTTCCGTTGGCAGTGGGACTTTACGGCACAGTATGCTCTTCCATTGCCCGCAACGATAGCTCAACTGTCACTGGGAGGATGGATGCAGGGAATACCGCTACTCGATACATACAGTGGCTGGAAAATCAACCTCCTGCCACAGAACATCTCGCTCTCGACGCGACTGTCGCGCTATCGCCGTACCGAACAATCGTGGTTTCTTCCGTTCCCCTCACCCGTCGAGCGTGGGTTCACCGCGACAAACGCAGCGTCCATTCAGTGGAAGTTTACCGAGGGAGGGTTGCTTTCGCCGATGCTCGACTATCAACTCTCGCAAACAAATACCCTCGTCCCACTTGAACTCGATCCGAACGGACGTCAGCGGACCGGTTCTGAGCTGGCACGTACGATGTTCATGGCTGACGGCAGATTCATCAATTTCGGAACGCCAGTATCGGTTCAACAGACAACGACGTTCAACTTCCGACCACTGCTCCCGAACATCGGCAATCTGAATCGCTTTTTAGATCTGTCGGGTACGTTCTCGACGACGTACATGTGGAACGATCCACTCCAACCAGACCCGCGTTTGCGTGATGCAGTCAAGCAGGTCAGCTACAACAACAGTATCCGGTGGAATGCAAATCTCCGCCTGCAGGCGATGAGCAATTCATGGTTTGGGATTGCGCAACAGCCACCGCGCCGTGTAGGTCAGCCTGATAGTGCAGCACAGAAGTCTTCATCGGTGGTGGATGATGTTCTCGATGTGTTTCGTTCGATCCTGTTCGATTACCAGCAAGTCACAGTGAGCTTTACGCAGAATAACACTGCCAATACACCGGGTGCTTTTGGTGGGACGGGGGTGAGCAATCTGTGGGGACGCCTTGCAACGGGGCGTCCGAGCGATCTTCTGCTTGGACCCTCAGCTGCGTACCAGCTTGGGTTGGTCCGCTACCCTCATGCCGGTGTGGGAGTGCGGTTGCGATCGCGTTTTCCGTTCGTTGAGTTCTGGGAAGATTTGGGCATCCGACCGCCGAATGCACAGTTCCAGGATAATCTTTCTCAGCAGACTGGCTTGGAATTTCGCACGACACGACCGCTGTGGAAAGGTGCGACATTGGAACTCAACTGGCGTACGCAATTCTCAATCAACCGTAACCAACTAACGACTACTGATGCACAGGGTGTGATGACGTTCACCAACGTTACGCTCAGTGAGCAATACCAGCGGACATTTCTTTCTGCTCCGTACTGGTTGATGCTGGCAGCGTTCAACAACCGACCGGAGACTGTCGTTGAGCGTTACCGACAGTTGCGGACTCAGATCATCGGTACTCGCAACGAAGATTCACTCACGATCGATGAACAAGTTGCGCTTCAGAATGCGATGACCACAGCGTTCATTTCGGGCTTGCAAGCATTTGAGTTTCTTCCAGGCGTGCTGCAACGCTATTTACCGCAGGTCAACTGGTCGCTTCGGTGGGAAGGGATTGAAAAGTTCTGGTTGCTCCAACAATTTGCCCAACGCATCACGCTCGAACACTCTTACCAGACGCTCTACACCGAAAGTGCCTACACGACTGATAATGGCCGTGTCGTCAATGCTCAAACCGTGCAGATGCAATTTCAACCCTTAGTCGGGGCAATTTTTTCCTTCGATGAAAAAAAGCTCAAAGGTTTGCTCACAGCAAATCTTCGCTATAACACACGGACGAATTACAGTATTGCGGCAGCAGCTCGTACGTTGACCGAAGAAGTACAGAACGAGCTTGCACTCAATGCGAACTACACACTCCGCGGCTTCAGCTTTCCGTTGCTTGGGATTGACCTCAAGAACGATGTAGAGTTCTCACTCATCACTTCCTATCGCGCATCCAGTCGCCGAACGTTCTTGCTCGGTCAACGTGGTAACCAGGCACAGCAAAGTACGAATGGGACAGAGGTTGATGGTCGTCGTTCGATTCTCATCGAACCACGAGCGCGCTACACACTGAGTCGGTTGGTGACAGCGACCGCATTCTTCCGGTACAACGGCGAATTCACAACGGGCGCATCGAACCCTGGTTTTAGTGTCATCGAAGTAGGAGTCGAGCTTCGCATCGCCATTAGTGGAGGTCGATAGAGCCTCGAGAGATCTTTCGCCATTGATCACAGAGGACACCCACCGCCAATGGAATAGTTGCAATGGATGATTGGGTGAGATTTAATGGTAGCTGTCGTTATAGGATACTAGTGGCAACTGGTGAAAGGGTGTGACTGTGCTTTACACATGTGCCTTAGTTGCGCCCAATGCGCGCTAAGCGTTCGAGCGCCGTGCTGTTTGTTCGGTCGAGCAGAAGTGCTGTTTGGTAGCATTGTCGAGCTTGCTCGATTGCACTGCTATCCCGAGTAAACAGTGCATCGCCTGTGCGCACGTATGCTAACGATGCCAAAGCCGCAATACCCCGGTCGAGTCGTTCAGTGTGATATCGGCTACTGCTTTCGAGCAGACGTTGAGGGTTGTAAACAATCGGTGTTGGAAGACCGTCAGGCGTTCGATTAAGAGCGAGCGTTGCACCGTAGGGAGTTGCGCTGACGGCAGCAGCAAAATCAGGTTCTGTCTCGAGCACCTCCGGTGTTGCAAACACAGTCCGTTCGGGATTCCGCACGACTACCGCATGCAAGAGAGCAACAAATGCCCGCTGTATGGTGCTGTAGCGTGCACGCGGCATTCTTCCGGATTCGAATTCCTCAAGCAGCGGCATGTATGCCGCAAGTTCAGTTGAACAACGACGGATTGGTTCGCCATACCAACGTTCAAGTTGATGGATGTACCATGTTCGCCGCAGCAGCTCTTTTTCGACAAGGATGATATCCGGGCGGTACCTCTCCACTTGTTGCATGTACCAGAACGCTGAGCAGAAGTAGTCCCACTGCTGCGATAGCACGATGCTGCCCTGCGGGAGCGGATCGATGACAAGATGCACATACTCACGCACAAGCCGGTGGTGGCGCAAATCTACTGCCTGCCAGTTCCAAATCGTGTAAACAAGCGGAAGCAGCAAAGCACAGATCCGAACCAGGCGGTACCTCCACACTGTAGCGATGCCAACACCTGCTGCAAGTGCGCCTGCGATGAATGCTGTGACAAAGTATGGCTCAATGTCGGGGATGCTGTAATTGACGACATAACCCACACACACTGCCATCAGCAGGATGATGAGCCATGCAAGGTCGTGTGCATGCTTCCACAGCGACCAGATACCTACCAGTACAAATGGTACTGCACTGTTCGGGAGCAGAAGCGACCAAAAGACCTTCCACTGCGCTTGAGTATCTCCAGTGAACATCCAGACACTGTACTGTTTACCGAGGACGTGGTAGAGGAACTTCTCAATACTTCGATGAACTTCACCCCAGTTGAAGATTGGCTCGCTTGCACTGCGGATTGGAAGGTACGCATACACGATGCCACAGGCAAGTGCGATAGCGCCCGGCAGAAGGAGCTGCTGGACTCGCTGCCGGAACTTTCCGTGCGTACGGAAGAGTGCGAACGTGAGGACACCCGGCAGGAGTACGATGCTGGACAGGTGATTGGTAAAGCAGAGACCGAGAGCGAGCGATGCCCAAAGCAGGTCGCGACGTTGGTTTGTTTGGGACCAACGGATGAGCCAGTAGAGGAGATGAACAATGAGGAGGACTTGGAGAGCGTGGACTTCGACACTGAGCGTTTGAGCCCAAACAGTCCGTGCTGTGGCAAGAAGGAGAGCAGTAAGGATAGCCACACTCCGTGTCCTCTGTGCATCCAATCTCTGGAAGTGGTGCATGAGTCGCAGCATGAGGCGATGCATGATACCCACAGAAACAGTACCGAGCACTACCATGAGCACCCCGAGTTTCCCGATTGGCGATAGTGGGAGAGGTACCTGCGTCCAAGCAAATCCGATGAGTGTAAAAAGGGGGTAGCCAGTTGGGTGTGCGACACCAAGTGTTGCTGCAACGCCACTGAGCTCACCACAGTCGGTGTAGTACACATCTCGAGCAGCGGTGAAAGAGTACAACATTGCCGTAATTGCAGCAACAAGTGCTGTATCGTACCACGTGGAGTTAGGTCGTAACCGAAGCATACCGCCATGACCAGTCGCTGAGTGAACAAAATTAGTCGCAGATCTCTTCATGCCGCCTGGTCAGCGTCCGCACGAATGAACAAACCGTAAGGGATCGCAAGCGGAATACTCTCTGCAAGGCGCGGTGGGTAGGAAAGTAATCGTATTTTCGGCAGTGTTCCGATCCCATGGGTAATGTGCATGAGCACTGACCGAATGCAGAGGTTGCAGAATGAACCTGCCGAGCGTGAAAGGCCAGAGTCTGAGCCGATTTTACTTTCCGTCGAGGAGATTGCACTCAAACTCAAGGAGGCAGCTCAATTCATCGGTCAACGCGTCGTCGGGCGTGAGGAAGTCATCGAGCAAGCATTCTGTGCTCTGTTGACGGGTGAGCACATGCTGTTGCAGAGCCGTACGGGGGTCGGGAAGACATTGCTTGCAGAGCAAATCTTTGCCATGTTCGAAGGGGCACGTGTGTTTCGTATTCAAGCAAGCAAGGAACAGCAGCCTGATTCGTACTTCGGCGGTCTCGACTTGGAACTTCTCAAACGAGGGATTCTCCAGCACAACACCGAAGGATCGTTAGTTGAAAGCGAGTTTGGGTTTATCGATGAAATTTTCGATGCGAACGATTTTACACTTCGCGCGTTGCTTTCGCTCTTGAATGAACGACGGCTCATCCGCGGTGTACATCATCAGCCGGCACGAATCCATACCGTCATTGCAGCGACCAATTACCTCCGTGTGAGCGAAGTAACGGAAGCAATCCTCGATCGCTTTCTCTACAAGGCGCTCATTCTACCGGACAAGGACCCATACATGCAGTTCAAAATCGCTCAGAAATATCTCATCCACGGTGGGAAACCTGCCACGCCATCGCGGAAGATCCCATTCGCTGAACTTAAGTACATGCATTCGATCATCACTGGGACGAACCCAGCGGTTACCATCCGCATTCGCCCTGAGGATCTCTACTTTGCAAACTTGGTTGTTCGGCACTTTGAGCACATGCGGAACCGTGCACTTCGCGAATCGCATCGCGGTCACGCTGCCGATGAGTATCGAGAATTCTACATCTCCCCCCGGACGCAGGCAAAATCACTCGACTTACTCCGAGCACTGGCGCTGCTACGCGCGAGAACGCATGTAACACACGAAGACATCAGCAAGCTCTACTTCATCTTCGCGACCGTTGGTGTACCGGAAGAAATTGCACTCTTCAAAAAATCATTCGAGACGATTCAGAATTCGCTGGTTTCTTCTAATGGATTGGAACAGATTGCAACGCTGCTCGCTTTCGAGACACTTCTGCAGCACATTCGGCAGGACCGCAGCATTCTCGAGCAGCCGTTGGGTGAACTTGCCACAACACCTATCCGCCGCACGTTCATCGAGTGGTTTAAAGAAACATTCGGTGGGGTTGACCGAACGGTCGCACAGAACCGCCGGCAGCTCGAGCAATTCATCGCAGAGTTTATCCCGACGACTGAAGAAGTACGTGAGCTCAAACTTGCTGTCGAACGTTTGCTGATGCGCGTGTTCCAAGAAATTGAACCCGATTAAGCGCGCGCGGAGGAGCGACGCCGACGTCATGAGCAACACCGTAGTCTCAGCGACCAGTAGAATCGTTTTTCTGCAGAGACGAACGTGATATACTCACTTTAGGAGTGTTTACGCAAGGAATCGTGCCAGTCGCTCCATAATCATGCGTTTGGGGACAGCCCCGACGATGGTGTCCACAAGTTTCCCTTCGTGGAAGATGAGGAGAGCAGGAATAGAACGGACGCCATATTCCATCGGAATTCGAGGATTGCTATCAACGTCCATCTTCGCTACTTTGACTTTCCCGCTCAGCTCATCAGCAAGTTCATCAATAATCGGAGCTATCTGGCGACACGGACCACACCAGGCAGCCCAAAAATCAATCAGGACGGGGAGGGACGATCGGAGAACTTCTTGTTCGAACGTCTCATCTGTGAGGTGGACAGGATAGGTGGTAACTTCCATGATGTGTGGACTATGGTATGACGACATGTTCAAGCTGCATGCGGTATCGTACTTGCCATCGGTGGCAGAGTGGTGTTAATGTGCCAACAGCAGCAGCGCTGGCAAAAATACAAGGGGTAGCGCTCCTTGAGTTCATCAAGTGTAATTGCATCTTTGTAGAAGATGAGAGATCTTCTCCAAACCGTTCGAACGAGCTTTCGCCGATTGCCGCTTCGGTGGCGACTGACACTCTGGTATGCTCTTTTAGTGACGCTGGCACTTGCAGCGTTTGCAGGTGCGCTTTACAGCGCAGTGTCGTCAAGCCTGCATAAGAATTTAGATGCATCGCTTGGGCGGGTAGCAAGCTCGCTTGATTTCATCATTAAGCAAAAACAGCAGGAATCAAGGCTGCCCCTCCGACGTCAACTTCAGCGTCGTCGCGGGATTATTCCATTTGAAGCGCAGACCATTCGCAGTGATTCAGTGCGAGCCGACACCAGCACTGATGAGCCGGATGCAGTCTGGATGGCGATTTACGAGCATCTTCTCTTCAACGCACGCACCTTCATCATCCAGATAGCAGATACATCGGGGATAATCCTCTGGCGGTCAGCAGGAAACACCGACACACTCCCGACATTTCGAGACCTTGTACAATCGGAGCCGCTACCACAACCGTATCCGCTGCTCAAGACGGCCATTGTCGGTCAGCAGCACTATCGCATTGCAGCGGTCCGAACACAACTTGTCGAGATAGTCGTGGGATATCCCTTAACAGAAATCGAACAGACGCTCAAGGAACTTTTTGGAGTGTTGAGAATTGGGTTGCCGCTCGTGTTCATTGTGATCGTTATCGGGGGCTACTGGCTTGCACGGTCGTCGCTGCGTCAGGTGGACGTCATCACCCGAACAGCACAGGAGATCACTGCCCACCATCTAGACCGTCGTTTACCGCTGTCTTCAGCGGGGGATGAGATCGCACGCTTGACTGAAACACTCAACGACATGATTGCGAGGCTGGAGCAGTCGTTCCGTCAGATCCAACAGTTTACCAGTGATGCATCACACGAATTGCGGACACCTCTGGCAATCTTAATGGGTGAGCTTGAATTGATGCTCCGCCGACCACATACCGTGGAAGAATATCAGGCAGCGTTAGCGAGTGCTTTGGAGGAAGTCGGCCGCCTTTCGAAAGTAGTCGAAGGATTATTGGAGCTATCGCGTGCTGAGTCTGGACAAGTCCAGTTGGAGTGGGAGCTGTTTGACCTTTCAGAACTCGTTGCATCAGTAACCGACGATGTTGCTGTGCTTGCGGAAGAACATGGCATTACGCTCACTGCTACGCTCCAGCCATACGTGCGGATTGTTGGTGACCGGACACGGTTGCAGCAGGTAGTCATCAATGTGCTCGATAACGCGGTCAAGTACACGCCGCACGGCGGAAGCGTTGCTATCCAACTTTCGATAGAGGATGCAGCTGCTGTCTTGACGGTACGTGACACGGGAATTGGCATCCCACCAGAGGACCTTCCGAGGATTTTTGATCGGTTTTACCGGGTCGACAAGGCACGCCACCGTACTGCCGGCGGTAGCGGATTGGGCCTTTCGATTGTGCAGTGGATTATCCATGCACACCACGGGTCAATCAGCGTTGAGAGTGCAGAGGGCGTTGGTACAACTGTCACTATACGATTGCTACTCGATGGTCGCGACGGTGCTGTCCAGCTATCCGAAGAGAGAGTTCAACCATTACGCAATCAATGACGATGCAGACTCTTGGTCAGATGCTCAAAGAAAGTCTTCCCGCTCTTCGTTCACGTATTACGTCTGAGCCTCGAGTTGGGATTGTTCTTGGTTCTGGTCTGCAGCGAATAGCAGATGCTTGTATAGTCGAGTCCACCATTCCTTACAGTGAGATTCCACACATGCCACGATCAACTGCTCCAAGTCATCGTGGACAGTTTCTCGTTGGTACATGGTCTGGGGTTCCTGTGATGATCATGCAAGGGCGCGTGCACTACTATGAGGGTTATACGATGCAGCAGGTAACGTACGGTGTACGACTCATGCAGGTGATGGGGATCCGTGTGCTCGTACTCACCAATGCAGCTGGAGCGCTTAACCCACTGTTTCGTCGAGGCGATGTGATGCTAGTGGCCGACCACATCAATTTGACTGGCGACAGCCCCCTGATTGGTCCAAATGACGATGAATTTGGTCCTCGCTTCCCTGATATGAGCGATCCATACCCTGAATCACTGCGTGCGTTGGCTCGTACAGTTGCCATCGAGCAACATATCACACTACGCGAGGGAGTTCTTGTAGCAGTGCATGGTCCAAACTTGGAAACAAGATCAGAGTACAGATTCCTGCGAAATATCGGAGCAGATGCGGTGGGGATGAGCGTCGTACCAGAGACAATCGCCGCAGTTCATGCTGGCATGCGTGTGCTTGCATTTTCCATCTTGACCGATGAATGTTTCCCAGATGCATTGCGTGCAGTCACTGCAGATGAAATCATTGCAGCAGCACAGGAGGCCGCACCGAAACTTGAACGGTTGGTAACAGCCCTCCTTCCAAAACTATAATACAACGTCAACGAAACTTGTCACTGTCCATCGTTGTTGACAGTAGCGCGCGCTCGTCGTGAAACAGAACGGCGCAGCCGAGCGTTACTGTGCAACGAAGAGAGATTTTTTTGTTTCGCTCGACGGAACAAACGAAAAGCTGGCACGGTATTTTCCACCGAGTTCATTAGCCACCACCACAACGAAAGGAGGCAGCAATGAGAAAGGTCAAGCTCGCACTCATCGGTGCAGGAAACATCGCGCAGAGCGTCCACCTTCCAATACTTCGGCGCCTGCCGACAGTAGAACTCGTTGCCATCTGTGACAGAAACTATTCGAAGGCACGCGCAGTTGCGGAGCGATTCGATATCCCTTATGCCGTCCGCTCCATTGAACAGTTGCGCTCACTCCACGTTGAAGCGGTGGACATCTGCAGCTCAACAGCAACGCACGCAGAGATTGTCAGCGCTTGTATTGAGGCGGGGTGGGACATCTTCGTCGAACGACCACTTGCGTTGACCAGCGATGAAGCCGCGCTCGTTGCTGCAAAAGCACACAAGCAGAATGTCAAACTAATGGTCGGGATGAACCATCGATTTCGCACCGATGTTGTCCTTATGAAAAACTACATCGAACAGCAGCAGCTTGGCCATGTTTACTACGCGAAGGCAGGATGGCTCAAACCCTTCATGGGAGATAACCGACTCCAAGTACTCGCCGTGCAGCAAGGGCGAGGAGTTCTCTTCGAGCTCGGTCTTGTCATCGTGGATTTGTTACTCTACCTCTTTCGCTCAACGACGGTCCGCTCGGTGACGGCGTCAGTATTTAACAATGCTCATCCTTCGGTCGAAGATGTCGCAATTGCGACAATAAACTTTACCGATGGGAGTGTCGCTTCACTCGAAACGAGTTGGTCTCTGGTTCGACCGGAAGATCTCTTCTACTGCAATGTGTACGGTCGAGATGGAAGTGCATTTCTTAACCCCTTCAAAGTTGTCCGTCAGCGATCGAATGGAATTTCTATCGTCGCGGCACCGCAGCGTGATTCCAAAGTTGAAGCATATACACGCTCCTATGAGGCGGAATTAAAGCACTTCATCGCTGGAGTTCAGGGCTTAGTGCCTATTGTTTCAACAGCTGATGAAGCTGTCGAGCGATTGCGCGTCGTAGAGGCGCTTTACCAATCAGCTCTCCAACATACTGAGGTGCAGATACCGAATGATGATTGCGTATATGCATAATCTCGTTTGACAGCATCCTCTCACACGACGCAATGCGGTCACTGAGTTGATTCAGTGACCGCTTTTTGTATCGGCGATGTAAATTAGGGTGCATGTTCAACAACGATGGAGCTAATCATGAATCCACGGCCGCTCTTAGTGATGGGGGCACTTTCCTTAGTTGTCTTCATCGGAAGTTCTGCACAACAGCGACGCCATAACATAGCAGTGTTTGACACGCTGGGAGGGAAAACTATCATCAAACTTTATTCGAACGGTGTACTTGATACAGTACTCGTCTTCGACGAAAATAACAGTAGGAAGGTATCCCGACGGCGTGTTGAAGGGGTTCGGCCTTTTCGCCCGAACTTGTCTCAAAGGTATCAGGATGATCAAACTTCCCAGCGGAACACCTCGCAGAAATCGCATAACGATTATGATGAGAATGCTTTCAATGCATTCGAGGAGATGATTAAGCGATACGAGAAAACATTAGAACGTTACCAAAAGCAAACCGAACAATATGCTAAGCAAGTAGAGCGTTACGCACAGGAGGTTGAACGTCAATCGAAGCGGCTTCAAGAACTGCTTGATAAGCACTTACAGGACATCGAGCGTCATATCAAGGAGGCGGATCAACAAGTTTTGAAGAATCAACAGAATTTTAAGAATTTCAAGCAGCCCCCACCACCAGACATACCGCTACCACCTGCTCCATACCCTCCGGAATACCAGCACGATGAGTTGAAAATTGATAGTCTCCAGCAGAGAATGCATCGCTATTTCGACGAGCTACGCGAAGTGCTTCGGCAGCACGAGTGGCAATCGTTCAGGCTTGACACAACAGATCGATACCCATTGAATCATCAGGATCATGATCGTTGGAAAAACGAGTTTAACCGAGCGTACCTCCAAGCACAATCAGCGCTCGAGCACGCAATGCGCAGCTTCGATAGAGTCCGTAACATGTTGGAGCAACTCCAACCACAACTGGAAGAATTGAAGCGTAACCATGATCGCAAGCGCCGCACGCCCGATGAACGATAACTTCCATGCCATACTATGCTGACTATCTCGTCATCGGAAGCGGAATCGCTGGACTCTACTTTGCGCTCAAAGTATCGGATTTCGGTAGTGTCATAATCCTGACAAAGAAGCATCAAGCCGAATCCAATACCAACTATGCCCAGGGCGGCATTAGTGCTGTACTAGCGCCAGGTGACTCCTTCGATGCCCACAGAGAAGATACCCTACGAGCAGGTGGAGGGCTGTGTCATCGTCATGTCGTGGAGTTGATGGTTCGCCGTGCGCCCCATGTCATCGAGGAGCTGCTGGCAATTGGCGTTCCATTCACTCGGCATGGACGAGCATTTGATCTGGGACGTGAGGGAGGCCACAGCCATAACCGAATTGTCCACGCGCGGGATTCGACAGGACATGCAATCGAAATGGCGCTCTTGGATGCCTTGACAGCAAAAACGTCCGTCCGTATCATCGAGCACACCACGGCTGTCGAGTTGATGACAGATCACCACTGCCGTCGCGCGATTCGCCCTTCAGTACCACGGTGCTATGGCGCCTATGCATTGTTACCGAACGGACAGGTTGAGCAGTTCTTCGCACGTACGACACTCCTTGCAACAGGCGGCTGCGGGCAGGTCTATGCACACACAACGAACCCACCGATTGCAACAGGTGATGGTGTCGCGATGGCTTACCATGCAGGCGCAACGATTGCGAACATGGAGTTTATCCAATTTCATCCAACAGCTCTCTATGACCCACGTCGCACTGGGACAGCATTCTTGATTAGTGAAGCCGTGCGAGGTGCAGGAGCACTGCTCCGCAATTCCAAGGGTGAGCGTTTTATGCCACGCTACGATGAGCGGGCGGAACTTGCTCCACGTGACGTTGTTGCACGGGCTATTGACCAAGAACTCAAAACGCGCGGCGATCAGCACGTCTGGCTCGATCTCCGTCATATGGATGAACACACAGTCTGGGAGCGATTCCCGACGATCGCACAGGAATGTTTGCGGCGCGGGATTCGACTTCCTGAGGACATGATCCCCGTCGTTCCCGCAGCGCACTACTGTTGCGGTGGAATTTGGACCGATGTAAACGGGCGCACGAGCATTGATCAATTGTTCGCATGTGGCGAAGTCGCGTGCACCGGTGTGCATGGCGCCAATCGCTTGGCAAGTAATTCGTTGCTCGAAGGGATTGTCTTTGCCGAGCGTGCAGCAGCTTACCTTGCTGCTCATCCACCGCCTTCGCTGGCTCAAGAATATGACGAGATTATGCCATGGGACGACAGCGGAACGACAAACGCTGATGAGTGGGTACTTGTGCAACACGATCGCCAAGAGCTACAGGCGATAATGTGGGATTATGTTGGGATCGTTCGGTCGGAACTACGCCTGCGGCGAGCTCTACGGCGTATCGAGCTCCTCAAAGACGAAGTCGAAGATTTCTATCGCCGGACTAAACTCATGCCAGAGCTCATCGAGCTGCGTAACATGGTAACCGTTGCATGGCTCGTCACCCAAAGTGCTCTCAATCGAAAGGAAAGCCGCGGCCTCCATACAATGAGCGATTATCCTCGAACAGATGATAGCCGCTGGCGATGTGATACACTCATCGAGAGAAACCATATCTGGTGTCGTCCAATTCCGGACGACACAACATGAAGAGCGCGTACGAGTAATTCTCAGAGAGCTGTTCCCCCTCTTGATCCCAAACATTGTCTGCGGTACATTGGGAACCTTCCTTACTGTAACAGCTCGCATACGAGATATGGGCAAAGGTGCTTGACCTACTCATCTTCATAACAGTGATAGTATTCGAGCGAGTAACGCACATGTTCTGGCAAGAGAATGTGATGCATTGAGCTACCACTTGTTGTCTTTCCGAAAGAATTGCTTGCGAAATGCCAGAGTTGTCGGTGACGCCGACTGGTCTTCACTGAACGCGTGACGGATCGTGCGGTATGTCCGTTTCGGTACAGCACGCAATTCAACTATTCCGTCGGAGCGATGGACGTGTACCCGTACCGTGTCTGCAGTGCTTGGATTCCAGATGTACTTTGCCATGAGTTCGTACTTGTTCTCCGGAGTGGCTAAGATACCGTTGATTCGGATGAGCGTGTCCCCGTTGCGAAATCCGAAGTCGTTGGTAGGTTGTCGAGTGACGATGATCGGTGCTTCGTTTGCTCGACTGAGTGACGGAACAGACTCAAAGTGAAAAGTCTCCACTTGCGTACTATCTTGATAGCGATAGCCAAGTGCTGCAAGGCACTCCGCAACTGGCGGTAACTCTGTCCCCTCGACATAGCGACGGAAGAAATCTCGAAGGTCAGGATGCACCAGTAGCGCGAATTCATCAAAGAGTGCGTCATCACGAAAGGGGCGCGCAGGGCCGTATTTGTTCATCAATGCTTCTATTGCACGAAGTAAGTCCATGCGTCCTCCTGTGAGCCGCCGAATGGTAACGTCCAAGCAAAAGGCAACGACCGGACCGTGCATGTAAATAACGGGGTAGAGCTTTTGGTACTCAGGCTCAAGCACGCGCTGACTGAGCTCAACTAACGAAACCGTCCGTGATCGGTAGAACATTTGCATTGTTCTCAGATTGGAGAGGAGGTTCCGGAGGAACGCTTCTGGTTCTAACAACGTGTCTTGTGCACGTGCAAGGAGCTGGAAGTACTCAGTGCATCCTTCATAGAGCCAGAGGTGACGCGACATTTGCGGCGATCGAAAATCGAAGTCAGCAATCTGTTCACTGTGAAGATTGAGCGGAAGAAGGATGTGCAAGAACTCATGTGCTGCAATTGATTCGATCAGCTCGCGTGCCATGGTTTCGTTGCCGCGTCCTTCTGGCAAGAAGTAGAACGATGAATGCGCATGCTCTAATGCGCCGAAAGACATACCCCGTGTAATGCTGCGCTGATCGGTCCCAGCAAAGTAGAACAAGAACGTATAGCGATCGACCGGCATCTTCCCAAGCATCCGAGCGACGGCAGCAAGCGTCGGTTTGAGCACCGATGCCACTGTGTCTGCATGCATGCGTTTGTTGTGTGAGTACACAGCAACCATCACACGCACCCCACTTTGATCGAAGCTTACGGTATCAGGCCGCGCGTACATGGCGGGGTTATCCACCAGTTCCATGTAGGAGCGGGCGTAGAACTGATCGGTCGTATCAGTGCTCATTAAGCGTTTGAGCGACGTCGCACCGTAGAAGTCTGGCGGTTTACGGATGTGTACATGGTAAGGAAAATGCTTTGCTCCTTCGATGTAACCAACGAAGGCGTGGAAGTTGAGCACAACGTTCGTGTCACACTGGATATTACTGCCAGTTGGATTGAAAACGTCTCGTCCATCAAGGTCATCCCACGTATCGTTGACTGCGTACTCAATACGCACCGGTTTCCCTTCGATGAGGATGTCGCCATCATCTCGATGGAGTGGTAACGTATTGTCCGTCACGTCGTACGCTCGAGCGTCTACAATGAACCGTCCATAGCGATCGAGTGAATATGCCCCCGGAACTGCACGAGGAAGGATGTAGCGATAGACAGTGCACTGCAAAGATGACGGGAGATCAACAACGACAGGAATGCGGTCATCTTGACAACGGGTAAGGTCTATCGTCACGTGGTAACTGTCACGGTCAGTCGCGCACGCACAGCAGACGATGATGCATGCTGCAAAAAGAATTCGGGCCACTACCATTGGCAGAAATAGTTGAAACAAAACGTACAACGACTGAGCAGAGCGCCCTATTGTGTTATCACTTCGATTCCCCAGATGAACGGATCACCTCCGCACGGGCAGCGAGCACAATCGAATCGAGCAGCGAGAGGACTCCAATAGCAGTATGTGGCAACGCTCCACGAAACGTTACGGAGGTTTGGCTTCCGCCGTGACGGACGTGGAGGACGCGAATCGGAGCATCGGGACGAAGCTTATCCTCTTCCAATGAATGGTGGGACCATTCACTTGCATGGTGAAGCATTCGACCTATGCGACGGTACAGTGAATGATCCAGCTGCCGCACCGCTCGCCATTCGGACGTGAGAGTGTCTCTTGGTACAAATGATACTACCATGGTACAAACACCGAGTGTGTCAATTTCAAGGCGGTACTCTGGGACCCCGCCAAGACCTCCACTCTGCTCGTAGGATAACCAGTACGAAGGCTTGCTTCCACATGCTATCGAGAGAACACACGACGCAAAAAGCACGTGCCACGAACGCATTGCCATACCATTAGCGTAAGTGCAAAAAAATTATATCGCCATTGCATCGAACAAGAGGTAACGTATCAGCACGTTACGAGCATTACCGTCTCTGCACTTGACAATCATTCCTCTGCATCAAGGATTTGCAGCTCGACTTCAACTGTACCACGTTCGATCATGCCGAGCTCTGTTGCGGCAGCACGGGAGAGATCAATGATGCGCCCTGGTACATGTGGTCCACGGTCGTTGATACGAACTACGGTACTACGTCCGTTTTCGAGATTGATAACGCGCACACGTGTCCCCAACGGCAGAGTCGGGTGCGCGGCTGTGAAGCGATCCTGCCGGAACAGCTCGCCACTTGCGGTGCGCCGGCCTTCAAAGTCATCATGGTAGTATGACGCACGCCCACGCAACGGAGAAGTGCTATTGACTACTCGCGACACATCGTACTCCATAGTGCGATATCGCATCGCCGATGTGCATCCAGCCATCGAGAATGCTCCAGCAGCAAGAACAAGGATTGGGACAATGGACTGCATCGTTTGGATACTTGCAAATGCCTTGCCATCCGGTCGCTAAAGGAGAGGTGTATTGCCCTTGCGTCGGAACATATCAACCATTTCAGCGACACGTTGGCTAGAGCCTCGCCGACAGATGAGGAGGACATCATCGGAATCAACAACGATCAAATCCTCGACCTCGACGAGTGCGACAACCTTGCTGTAAGCACTGACGTAGCAGCGCTTGGTATCGAGCGCGTAGATGCTTCCTTCGAGCACATTCTGACGCGGATCTTTTTTCTGCAGGCGCCAGAGTTCGTCCCATGAGCTAAGGTCGCTCCACTCGAATGTACCGAGTACCGACAGCACGTTCTGTGATCGTTCAAGAATGCCATAATCAAACGAGATGCCCCGTATCCGCCGGTACACTTGCTCAGTCGCTTGAGGGAAGCTTGCCCGATCGTGATTCATCCGTAGCTGTTCAAAAAGTTCTGCGTGTTCAGGTAGGTACTCGGCAAATTCATTCCAAAACACATCGGCACGAAACACGAAGATGCCAGTGTTCCAAAGGAAATCCCCTGCGCTAACAAATCGTTCTGCTGTTGCTGCATCAGGCTTTTCTGCAAACGCTCGGACGGGGTATACTGTAGCCGATGATGTCGAGCTGAGTGGCTCATCAGCAACTTGGATGTACCCGAACGCCGTTTCTGCACGTGTGGGTACAACGCCGATGGTTACGATCGCATGTGAGTGAGATGCTGTTTCGAGTGCAGTTTCAAGCGCGTTCTGGAATTCACGGACGTTTGAAATCAAGTGGTCTGATGGAACAGCAGCAATAACGACGTCAGGACCGTAGAGACGTTCGAGCAGCACTGTTGCCAGTGCTAAGGCTGGTGCGGTGTTACGGCGGAATGGTTCTGCAATGATCTGCATTGGGGAGATAGCAGGGAGCTGTTCTGCTACTCGTGGTGCAAGCTCCTCAGTCGTGATGCTATAGATATGTTCCAGCGGAATGATAGGATGAAGTCGGGCAAGAGTGTTTTGGATGAGTGTCCCATCGCCAAAAAGATGGATGAGCTGCTTGGGCCGAGCTTGCCGACTTCTCGGATAAAGCCGGGCTCCAGTGCCACCAGCCATAATCAATGCAACACGCTCCATTGCGAATTGGGGGAAGTTATGGAATGAACGATGCGGACCGGAGGAGGACTAACAGCCCATAGACTGCAGGTGCAGTCGCGCTTATGCTGTCGAACCTGTCGAGAATTCCACCATGACCAGGAAGGAGAGCGGAACTATCCTTGACGTGTGCGTCTCGTTTGAGAAGGGATTTACCGAGATCTCCTGCTTGACCAATTGTACCGATGATTACACCGAATACCGCGCCAAGCCACGGTGATGCCCATCCAACGAGGGGTGGGAGTACCGCAGTGCACCACACGATACTCGCAAGCAACCCTGCGATGGCACCCTCCCACGTTTTCTTAGGGCTGATATTGGGTGCTAATGGATGGTTCCCGTAACGACGGCCAACGAAATATGCACAGGTATCGCACATCCAAATGCCACTGACTATAGTCAGCAGAAGCCATGCTCCATCGTTGGGTGATCCAACTGTCCACTGGCGAATCGGTACAAGCCACGCCAGAAAGAGTGAGGGGTATATCATCCCGAGTGCAGTCGAAGCAATGGAGGCGATAGCGCGGTCAGGACCATTGCGGAGTTGAGCGATCATTGCTGCCAAACATGCTCCTGTGATCATCCAAGGGACTACCGTGATGTTTGTAGCAAAAGCTACCGGTATTGCTGCAGCTGTTGCGATACCGATCCAACGATGCGGGGAAGTGCCATTGATACGTGATAGGCGGTAGAACTCACCCGCCCCGAGAGTTGATACAAGCGCAACGAACGTTACAAGCCACCATCCACCAACGATGATGAGCCCAACCACCAGCGGTATGCCGATTGCCGCGACCAGGACGCGCAGTGCAAGATTGCTCATCGCTATTTTCGTGCATCGTGTGCACAAAGATACGCTCGATTCTTGGACCTCCTGGAAATCCCCTTACCGCCACAATTGACCGAGCGTCAGCGCCGAGCGATGAACGCTTCGCTGGCCATTGGCTTGGCTATGCTTGGCATCAAATGGTTCGCTTACCTTCGGACCGGGTCCACGGTGATCTTATCCGATGCCCTTGAGTCGGTTGTACACCAACTCGCCGTGGCCTTCGCTTGGATAGCCCTCCGCTTGAGTTACCGGCCGCCTGATAAGAATCACACATATGGCCATGACAAAATCACCTACTTCAGTGCTGGCTTCGAAGGTGGGCTCATCGGACTTGCAGCACTTGTCATCCTCTACACTGCTATTGAACAACTACTTCGGGGACCAAGACTTGAGCATCTCGATGTAGGTACAGCCCTTACCGCTGCAGCGGGAGCCGTTAATGCCGTACTCGGTTGGTACTTGGTTCACGTTGGTAAAACCGAGCACTCGCTCGTGATTGAAGCGAATGGACGTCATGTGATAACTGATGCGTGGACGAGTGCAGGCGCTGTGGTAGGCCTTCTTCTGGCGATGGTTACCGGCTGGTTAGTACTCGATCCACTCTTTGCACTCATGTTCGGTGCACATATCTTGCGTGAAGGATATCGGCTAGTCCGACGTGCGGTGTTGGGGCTGATGGATACAGCAGATCCAGCGTCCGTCGAGCGTGCGCACCAATCGCTGGAACGATTCCGCCAACGCTATCCGATGCTAATGTTCCACCGGTTACGATTGCGAGAATCAGGTCAACGGATGTATGTGGACTTCCACGTACAATTTCCCGATGGGACGCCGATTGAAGAGGCGCACCGTATCGCGACGGAAGCAGAACAGAGCGTCGCACGCGCGCTCGGCCGTCCAAGCGATGTTACAAGTCATCTCGAGAGCGCGCATCATCCAGAGGGGCACGATGAGGCGTCGCTAAGTGTTTCTGCATCTGAACGTGCTCGATAGTTCCAAAGAGTGTATGCGCTGGAGCAATAGTGGAATAGCCATGCCTCTGGTAGAATGCAGCAGCACTGGTGCGAGCGTTTAGAACGATAGTGTGAATGTTCTGTTCGGTTGCCCAGCGTTCTAAGGAGTCAAGAAGCAAGGAACCAATCCCCATTCCTCGACAATCATCTTCGACAGCCATATAACGAATTTGAGCTCTACTATCATCGAGCCGGTGTATTCGCCCGCATCCGACGATGCGACCGGTTGACTGCTCAATCGCGATTCGGTGGCATGCCTTGTGCTCGAGCTCGTCGCGTTCCGAGCCAAGGGGTGCACCCCACGGCTTTCGGAGAATGCGATAGCGGAGTACGTAGTACGCTTCCCATTCGTCAGGTGTACGTGGCTCGGTGATGATGAACCGATCATGTGGCTTGTTCGACGATGCCATCGACGATGCCGTACTCGATTGATTCGTGTGCATCCATCCAGTAATCGCGGTCGAAGTCTCGCATGATGCGTTCAACTGGTTGTCCGGTGTTTTCAGCAAGGATGCGGGCGCTCAGCTCTTTGATCTTGAGGATTTCACGCATTTGGATTTCGATATCGCTGCTGGTCCCAGCAGCTCCGCCGCTTGGTTGGTGAATCATCACTCTGCCGTGCGGAAAGATGAAGCGACGTCCTTTGACACCGGCGGAGAGAAGGATCGAGCCCATCGAGGCGGCAAGTCCCATGCAGACGGTTGAAACGGGGGATCGGAGTGTGCGCATCGCGTCGTAGGTCGCCATTCCCGCTGTCACATAACCACCGGGAGAGTTGATGTAGAGAGTAATCTCCTTCCCAGGCTCGATGGTATCCAAGTAAAAAAGGCGGTCGATGACCTCACGTGCGCTGTCGTCGTCCACTTGTCCCCAGAGAAAAACTTTCCGCTGCTCCAGAAGAGTACGAGCAATGGTACTCCCGATAAAACTACGTTCGAGTTCAGGTGTGATCTCTGGCTTTGGTTGTGGTTCTTGCATGAATGGAACGGTCAGATGGTTTGACAAAAGCGGCAACCCTCAAACGAATGGGCTGGCACGTTATTTCTTCAACACAATCAACCAGCATCGAATCATAGTCCGACGCTACTCAATGTAGTCACACTGCATGTACGGTCGCAACGCCTCTGGAATACGGATGCGTCCATCGGGTAATTGGTGATGCTCAAGCAGTGCAACCATAATACGCGACGTTGCAAGTCCACTGCCGTTGAGGGTGTGGACGTACTCGAGCGAATCGTCACTGCGACGGTATCGAATTTGTGCTCTGCGTGCTTGGAATGCTTCGAAGTTCGAACATGAGGATACTTCCAAGTATCGCTGCTCGACGGGTGACCACACTTCTAGGTCATACGTTTTCGCACTTGCAAAGCTCATGTCCCCGGTGCAAAGCAATACGACTCTGTACGGCAATTCTAAAAGTTGTAGCACAACTTCGACCTCAGCAACGAGCAGTTCAAGTTCATCGTAAGAGGACTCCGGTGTGGTGAATTTGACAAGTTCAACTTTGTTGAATTGATGGACGCGTAAAAATCCACGTGTATCACGCCCGTAGCTTCCTGCTTCGCGACGAAAGCACGGTGAGTAACCACACAGCTTAATCGGGAGATCACGTTCGCGGAGAATTTCCTCACGATACAGGTTTGTCAAGGGGACTTCGGCGGTTGGAATCAGGAACAGGTCATCGCTGGGGCAATGGTACATATCCTCGGCGAGTTTGGGGAGCTGACCAGTACCAATCATTGAGTGGGGATTTGCCAGAAATGGTGGGAGCACTTCTCGATAGCCATGTCGTTGGGTGTGGACGTCAAGGAAAAGTGTAATCATTGCACGCTCGAGCTGAGCACCTTTGCCTATGTAGAATGCAAAGCCGCTGCCGGTAACCTTCGCACCACGTTCGAAATCGAGAATTCCAAGCGTAGCCCCGATCTCGATATGGTTGCGGCGCCACTCTGCGGGAATTTCTTCAGCGCACGAACGGACGACGACGTTGCCTTGAGCGTCGGCTCCAATTGGAACGCTTTCGTGTGCGATGTTCGGTACCCACAACAGCAGCTGTTCTAGCTCAGACTCGATGCTGCGAAGCTGGTCGTCGTTGGCTTTGATTGATTCACCAAGATGGCGCATTTGGCTGATGAGGGCGCTGGCATCACCGCCGGACTTCTTGAGCTGAGCGATGTGCTCACTTGTACGGTTACGCTGGTGCTTGAGCTCATCATTGAGGCGGATAAGCTCACGTCGTCGAGCGTCAAGCTCAAAGATTCGCTGGAGTGCGATTGTGTGTTGCTTGTTCTGGGCGTTTCGTTCGACAATCTCTGGATGTTCACGGATGAAGCGTAAATCGAGCATAAGTGACGCTCCGCAGAGTCAGTAGTGGAGCGCGAAATTACCGTGAAGCTCTCTGCGTGGGCGGTATCTTCGCAGAGCATCGTGTCCCGCACATCGTTGGTGTATCAATGCAGCTCGACCTTGCGCGCGCTATCTACGAACGATCTCACTTGGTAGGCGACTTTCTCTTGCGCTCTGGGCAACGGAGCACTGTGTACTTCGACAAGTATCGTTTCGAATGTGAACCAATGCTGCTCCGCCAGATTGCTGAGCAGTTGGCTCTCCTGGTGCCACCGAAGACGGATGTCATCGCTGGTCTCGAACTTGGAGGAATTCCGCTGGTCACGGCAGTAGGGTTGGTGACGGGAATGCCAATGGCGTTTGTGCGCAAGAAAGCAAAAGAGTACGGTACGTGCCAACTTGCCGAGGGGACACCGGTTGCAGGGAGGCAGGTTGTCGTCATCGAAGATGTTATCACCAGTGGCGGACAGGTTGCCGAGAGCATTCGTGCACTCCGCGAACGTGGTGCGTTGATCGATTGCGCGCTCTGCGTCATTGATCGGGAGCAGGGTGGCAGAGAACTGTTGGGATCGCTTGGTGTCGAGCTTCGCGCACTCTTTACACTGCAGCAACTGGAACAGGCAGTACTATGATCGTCGGCATTGGGATTGACATCATCGAGGTGGAACGAATCGCTCAGGCTATCGAGCGTTATGGCGAACAATTTCTCAGACGCATCTACACTGACCATGAGCGGGAATATTGCGAACGTGCACATGCGACACGCATGGTACACTACGCGGCACGGTTTGCAGCCAAGGAGGCATTTAGCAAGGCAATAGGAACTGGTATTACGAGTGGCTTTCGCTTCCGAGAGTGCGGGGTGATTAATGCGGCTAGCGGGAAGCCACAGATAGCACTCAGTGGGGATCTTGCAGGGCGATGGTCTAGCCATCGGATTCATCTTTCGCTCTCGCATACGCGCCAGTATGCAGTAGCATGTGTCGTTATCGAACAAGCATGATCGATGGTGACGCTTTCACAAGCATGGCGAACTCTCCGACCGTTCTCCTTTCCTGCATCGGTGTTTCCGTCGTTGCTCGGTACGGCGGCTGCTGTTGCATTCCACCGGTGGGAGCAAGGGTTTGCGTTTGCACCGTTCGATGCGCTCCTTGCGCTCGTTGGGTGTGTGGCAATTCACAGCGTCAGTAATCTGCTCAACGACTACTTCGACTGGCGCTCTGGACTTGACCGGCTCGATAACTCCGGCAGGATGAATCCGCTCGTTGTTGGTCACATCACGCGGAGTGAGTTTCTCGCAATTCTTGGTGTGGTCTCTGCGGTTGCAATTGGTATTGCGGTGTACTTTCTCACACGAAATGGTGAGGCGATTGCGTGGGTCATCGCGATCGGTGCACTCTCGGCATGGGCGTACACTGCACCACCGTTCAATCTGAAGCGACGTGCACTTGGTGAACTGCAGGTCATGCTTTCATTCGGTGTGCTCATGACGCTTGGATCCTACCTTGTGCAGTCAGGGCGCTTTTCCTCTCACGAATCGGAGCTGAGTGTGCTCTTGCTCTCGCTCCCGCAGAGTTTGCTCATCGCTGCAATACTCCATGCAAACAACCATCGAGATCGGCGTGGTGATCGGAGAGCAGGTGCGCTGACTCTCTCCCATATCGTTGGCTCAGCCGAGCGTTCGATCGCGGTGGGCAAAGCGTTCGTCTTTAGTGCCTACGTGGTTCATGGGATCGTCGTTCTTGCGACGGCGCACCAACGGTATGCGATTCCTGTTTGGACGCTGCTTTCCATGTTGAGCATACCGATAGCACGTCAGGCGCTTTCCTTGCTTAATGGTAGTGATAATCCTACCTCGGAGCAATTCCGCCTGGTTGTGCCAATGCATGCACGGTTGCAGGCAATCTACGGTGGGCTCATGCTGGCAGGACTTGTGATAGATGCAATTGGTGTGTTCTAATTCAAGCTGTATCGAGCCCAGGCGCGGATAGTAGTGGTCCCTTCTGTGATGGTTACAAGGTTGTGGCGGCGGCGACTTGCCCACCGCAGGAACTCTTCCGCTTCTGGCGGAGAAATTCCTGCAAGCTCAGCAAATTGCCCAGCGCTGACGGAAACTTGATCACGAAGGATAAGCCGTAGCAAGCGCTCCAGACGAGAATGTTCGGTCAGTCGTTCTCGGCTACTCGTCCAAAACAGCAGTGTTGCAAGTCCGATGTGGAGACTGGCGAGGATAAATGGCATCCAGCGATCGACAACAGTACTACGCTCCTGCCATCCAACAATGCCGATGAGCATGTAAAGAAGCCCAAAGAAAGTCGCCATGATGCCGAGCAAGTACTTGATGCGGTAAGCCATCGTGGATAGTGGAACGTGAGCATTATTCACAAAACTACAGGCGAAAGCGCCAGAATTTGGGTCCGGAATCTGTGGAAAAGTTCCGTTGCAAAAGTGGCGCTGTTGCCGATTATTTTTGAAGTGTTCTCCTTCTGCTACCAATATCCCTCGGGCAGTCGCAAGGCAGCAGCGACGAGAGAACGTGTATTTCATGTTCCACAAGTAACACAGTACCCAGAGGAATTCCCATGAAGATCAGCCGTCGCTTCACCCAGCCAGGAACAAGTCCTTACGAGATGTTCGAGTACACCAAACGTTCATCGGTGTTACGCAACCCAGATGGTTCCATTGTTTTCCAAATGGACGACATTGAGGTTCCTGTCCACTGGTCGCAGGTTGCGACTGATATTCTCGCACAGAAATATTTCCGCCGTGCGGGAGTACCACAGTACGACGAGCAGGGGAACTTGCTCCGCGATGCCAATGGCGAGCCAATTCTGGGGAGCGAACGCTCCGTCAAGCAAGTTGTGCATCGCTTAGTAGGATGCTGGACCGACTGGGGCAAGCGGTACGGCTACTTCGACAGTGATGACGATGCCAACGCATTCTACGATGAACTTGTGTACATGCTCTTGGCGCAGATGGCAGCCCCAAATTCACCGCAGTGGTTCAATGCGGGCTTGGCATGGGCGTATGGCATTACGGGTTCGCCGCAAGGGCATTACTACGTTGAGCCAGAAACTGGAGAGCTGAAAGCATCGAGCGATGCCTATACACGACCGCAGCCGCATGCATGCTTCATCCAGAGCATTGCCGATGACTTGGTGAACGAAGGAGGGATTTTCGATCTCGTCACACGCGAAGCGCGCATTTTCAAGTACGGCTCCGGTACTGGCACGAACTTTTCCCCGTTACGCGCCAAAGGCGAAAAGCTCTCCGGTGGAGGTGTCTCCTCAGGGTTGATGAGCTTTCTAAAAGTGTTCGATCGAGCTGCAGGTGCAATCAAATCAGGCGGCACAACACGCCGTGCAGCAAAGATGGTAATTGTGGACATTGATCATCCCGATGTCGAGGAATTCATCACATGGAAAGCAAAAGAGGAAGAAAAGGTCGCTGCGCTTGTGACGGGTTCTCGTATAAACGCGACCTTCCTTAAGGCGATAGCTGCAGAAGCAGCTGCTGCAGGCGCAGACTATGCGACGAACCCGCGGCTACGGACGCTCATTCGACGTGCATTGCACCGCGGCATACCCCGTGCGTACATTGAACGAACCTTAGCCTTAGTGCGCCAGGGGATCACGGACATCGAGCTGGATGTCTTCGACACACACTACGAGGGAGAAGCTTATCTGACGGTGTCTGGTCAAAACTCGAACAACTCTGTTCGGGTTACGAACAAATTCATGGAAGCAGTACTTGCTGATCGTCCATGGCACTTGCGGTGGCGCACGACAGGACAGGTCGCACGTACGCTGTCTGCACGCTCGCTTTGGAACAGCATCAATCTGAGTGCTTGGAACAGTGCCGATCCGGGGTTGCAGTTCGATACGACCATTAACGAGTGGCATACCTGCCCGAACGACGGACGGATCAATGGGTCCAACCCGTGCTCGGAGTACATGTTCCTCGATGATACCGCATGTAACCTTGCGTCATTAAACTTGGCACACTTTCTCGATGAGGACCATGGTACGTTCCGAGTTGAGGATTTCTGCCACGCTGTACGGCTGTGGACGATTGTGCTCGAGATCAGTGTGCTGATGGCGCAGTTTCCGTCACGAGCGATTGCACGCCGGAGTTATGAGTACCGTACGCTCGGTCTTGGGTATGCTAATCTTGGGACAGTACTCATGGTCCTGGGGATTCCCTATGATTCACCGGAAGCACTGGCCTACTGCGGCGCGATCACAGCACTCATGACAGGCGAAGCGTACGCAACCAGCGCAGAGATGGCGCGCCAGCTCGGTCCATTTCCACGCTTTGCGGCAAACCGTGAGCCGATGCTCCGTGTCATTCGAAACCATCGACGTGCGGTATATAACGCACCTGCGCAAGAGTATGAAGGGTTGACGATCCTCCCAATGGGCCTCGATGCTACCAAGTGTGCTGATTCAGCATTGGTACATGCGGCACGAGCTGCTTGGGATCGTGCGTTGGAGCTTGGGGAGCTCTATGGATACCGCAACGCACAGGTAACAGTTATTGCGCCGACTGGCACGATTGGACTGCTCATGGATTGCGATACAACTGGTATCGAGCCGGACTTTGCGATTGTCAAGTTCAAAAAACTTGCCGGTGGTGGGTACTTTAAGATCGTTAACCAATCAGTCTCGAAAGCGTTGCGCCGACTTGGCTATACGCCCGAGCAAATTGATGCGATTGAACGGTACTGCAAAGGGCATGGTACGCTCGTTGGCTGCCCTACGATCAATCGTGCACGCTTGAAGGAGAAAGGCTTCACTGATGAGGCGCTTGCAGCAATTGAATCACAGCTTGATACAGTGTTTGACATCCGCTTTGCATTCAACAAGTGGACGCTCGGTGAAGAGTTCTGCACACGGGTTCTGGGATTTACGCGCCAGCAGCTCGATGACCCTTCGTTCGACATGTTGGCAGCGCTGGGCTTTACGAAGGAAGAAATCGAACGTGCCAATGACTACGTCTGCGGGACGATGATGATCGAAGGTGCCCCACACCTGAAGCCAGAGCATCTGCCAATTTTCGATTGCGCCAATAAGTGTGGTAAGCGCGGTCAACGTTTTATTCCGTTCATGGCCCATGTGCGGATGATGGCTGCTGCACAGCCGTTCATATCTGGTGCAATATCGAAGACCATTAACATGCCCGCAGAGGCGACAGTCGCTGACGTCGAAGCAGTCCACATCGAATCGTGGAAGCTCGGCCTCAAGGCTATCGCTCTCTACCGCGATGGCTCGAAGCTATCGCAACCACTCAATGCTGCTACCGATGATGGCTTAGACGAAATCGTTCTGCTTGGGGATGAGGAGACGCTCGACGAAACGAAAGGACCGCAGTTTGTGCAGGAACGTATCGTGGAGCGTGTTTACCATCGTGCTGAGCGCCGCCGGCTGCCGAAGAAACGGAAAGGCATCATTCGCGAAGCCTATGTTGGTGGACATAAAGTGTTCGTTCGTACCGGTGAGTACGAAGATGGTACGCTCGGTGAAATCTTCATTGACATGTACAAGGAAGGTGCTTCGTTCAAGGGCTTGATGAACTGTTTTGCTGTCCTTGCTTCGAAAGCACTCCAGTATGGCATGCCGCTCGAAGAGCTGGTTGATTCGTTCACATTCACACGATTTGAGCCATCTGGTCCGGTACAAGGGCATGAGGCAATCAAGTACGCGACGAGTGTGCTCGATTTTGTCTTCCGTTCGATAGGGTATGACTATCTCCACCGCACAGATTTTGTGCATGTAAAAGCAGTTGATGAAGTGCCTCCTGACGCAGTGGTCAAATCTGCAGCGGCGGCGCCACTTTCGTCGCCAGTTGCTCCACCAACGGAGCTAGTAGAAACAGAGGTTTCGTCTGCAGAAACGCGTCCCTCGATCAGCGGTCCACAGGTTGTCCGTGAACTTGCCAAAGCCCATGGATACACCGGTGAGCAGTGTTATTCCTGTGGCTCGATGCGGGTCAAGCGTAATGGCTCGTGTACGGTGTGTGAAGACTGTGGGACAACAACCGGCTGCTCATGACTTCGTATCAGTCGGTGAAGAAATGAACTACAATCGATTGATGAGCGTATCACGACAAGCATTGTCATGGTGGTTTTCGGGTGCATGCGCTTGATAATTACGATTCTAACTGGTATATTCGTAACATCGTACGCTCGCGGCGTAGGATAAATGTTGTTTCACCACGTTGTTGGAGACATACGATGAATGCATTTCGAATCTTCGCAATTGCACTTGTTGTCGGTGTGTTTACTGCTGCAGTTGCATGTGGATCAGACGGTAAGTGTGTCGGAAAACAGAAGGCTTCATGCTGCCTGTCAAAAGCATCGGCAAAGAAGAGCTGCTCACCTAAGCATGATACGAAGGAAGCTAAGCTGGAAACGAATGGCAGTAAGAATACTGACAACGCAGAAGCAACAGCTACATCAACTGATGCACGTGCGGAAGGAGCCCAGCCAGTCGCAACACCAAAACGCTGACCTACATAGCTGACATCTTACGATAGCGCGTTTATACGCCCGATCAAGACGTGTAACCAACACAATGTGAAAGGTTCTTGCCATGGCAAAAGGCGGCGCTGGGAAAGTCTATTTTGTGCTCTACCTAGCTGTTATCCTTGAGCTACTGATCATCATCGTCGAACGCGACGAAGCCGAGGAGCACCTGATTCAGAAGCAAAAGGAATCTATGAAGATCGTTGAGAGTATCCTATCGCAGCTCCAGACGGGCGCGGGGACTGAAAGCATCAGTACCCGTCCTCAGGATGAGATTACGCTGCAGGATGCTTCGATGAGAGTTGCTGGTGGTCCACAAATCAAGCAGGATCGTCTCTACGAAGTGATCGTTGGTGTCACGGATGTTAGTACAGCCGATAAGCTCGAAGGACTCGACCCTCAAGAGGCAGCAGAGAAACTCCGCAACCTCATCAAACTTGCAAATGTCCAAGAGCTTGACTACCAAATTTTTTACCATCCCAGCAACGCCCCTGATCGCGCACCGCTCTTTCCGTCGGATGATTCACTGCGTAAAATGCGCGTTGACTTTAGCAAGTTTACCGAGGGGCAAGAATTTGGTGATCCAGTCGATGGTGCTCGCTGGAAACTGCTCGCGCTTGAGCGGCTGGAACTTCAGATTGCCGAGGTGACCGATTATCGCCGTCCGAAATACAAATCGACACTGCAGATTGGCTCGATTGCACGCTTTGCACCGCCCAACGCTACTGATTCTGCATTCATCTATTCCCAGGATCGAACCGATTTTGAAGCACAAAACAATGGTGGGCGATACAAGAAACGGTTCTTCGTCGTACGATTTCAACCTCCAGCACAGCCGGGGTGGTATAAGCTGCGCTTTGCATCGCGGACAAATCGCATTCTCGGTGTCCGAACGGATCTTCCTCCAACTGAAGTACCATTAGAAGAGAAAATCTATCTCGGCACTGTGCAGCTGAAGGTCAAAGACCTTATCCAAGTTCGTAAGAACATTCTCGAGCAACTAAGTGGCATTCCTATCCCATCGTCCGATGACTTAGCGACAGGGAAGATCACCGTTGATGAGTTCGACGAGCAAATTCGAATGGCTATCAATCGAATCAAAGACGAATCAGCAGCAGACGACCCGAAAGCAACTGAACGCATACGACGATTAGAACTCTACAGCTATTTAGCGAAGCTGCTGACACCGGGTGCTGCAGCATTCTTTGACCAAAATCGAGCGTCGTATGCAATCAATGTCCGCGTTGTCAAGCCGAACATACCACCGCCATCAGATCCGGTTGTTTATGCTGCTGATACCAAGTACATTTTCGATCGGCTACCGCGAGTCGAAATTTCGTTCACTGCAAGCCCGTATGAACCCGGAAAGCTACCAGTAGTACGGTCGAATCCTAATCTGCCGATTAAAGTGGTTGACGTTGGTCCAGCACAGCAGGCGTCGGCAACGAGCGACCCAACGGCTCAAGCACGGAATTACAAGCTTGTCATTGAACAAGCGGTAGCGGCTGGCGATTACGAGATTGTCATCACATATGCAAACCGAGTTGGGAAGACGACGGAAAAAACTATCCAACTCAAATCCTTCGAAAGTAAGCTTGAAAATCTCGATGATATCCGCGCAAACGTTGAGAACTGCTACTACGGTACAGAGCTCGAGATTCTTCCCGTTCCGGCCGATGGCAAGAAGATATCTGCCGGGCAATACATCATCAATGCAATCATTGGCAACGAGCAATCGCAGCCTGTCCGTGGCTTGCAGTACCGGCGAGAAATTCCTTGTGGAGCAAACTCGGTTTCGGTGGATATTCTCTGGGAGGACCCCGACACTAAGGAGCGCGTTTCACTGTTGCCGAACGGTCCTCTCCAAGCGACACCGAAGCAGCGACCCCCGAAGATTATAACAAGCGATGTAAAGTTCGACCAAATCGTCGACCCACGCGTGCCGGTTGTTGTCGTTAAGAATATCAAAATTCTCCCTCCAATTGTGGATGTCGGAGGTGCAAAAGCAGGACCGAATGACATCTTTGACTTCAAGGTGATTGTGCAGAAAGCCGATATCGCTGGCTACAAGGTGACAGCGCAAAATCCGCGCGCTGCTGCGGGAGGTTATGAAGTGGAGCTACGGCTCGATGGACCACCGCTAAGACGCGGTCGAGTAGAAGGGAACGTCACGCTCATCGTGTCTGCCAAAGCCAAGAACAAGTGTAATGGTGAAGTTTCAGGCGATGGCAAAGCCGTCATCAACGTTCCGATCACGTACTAATGCAATCCCTAATCGCAATCACAGGAGGATCAATCGCATGAAACGTGTGCTCATGCGGCTGTGCCGCAGCACTCTTTCCCTCGGAGTGGCTGTGCTCATTTGGTGTACTTCAATGTTCGCCCAATCAAGCGATGCACAACTGCGCTCCATTATGAGCAAGTTCAAGAACTATCGCTACGGGAACATTTCGATATTTCAGCTCGACGCTGAAACGATGAAAGGCGTCACTCAACTGCTCAACCCCGAGCCTATCATAACCGAATCTGCAAAATCATGCAGCCCTGCACGGCAAACACAGATTGATGACAAAGTCGCCGAGCTTGGTTGCGCTGCAGATTTAACGGCGCTTCAAGATGACGAGGAAATCAAGCGCGTCCTTCGTGGTGAATGTATAGACTACGCAAAGTATGCGATTGCTCGCAAACAATGGGAGTGTAATACCTTTAAGCGCGCATACGTGGTGACAACGCGATATACATCGGGCAAGGAGTTCAAGGTAATAGCTCTGCTAACCTCTAACAGTGAAAGCCGCATACTGGCAAATGTGCTCGCTTCGCCGCGCGATATTTACACCTATACTCAACTCCGACAAAGTGCTGCACCGGCAGGATCACCTGCGAAAACACTCTATGAGTACCTCTACAACTTCGTCACTCAACAGAGTGAGGCCGAAGGTATCAACGTCACTGCAGAAGCACAGGGACTCGGCGATGAACAATTCATTCCGAAACTTTATGGCATTAGTCTTGCCGTCCGTGAAGATGACGTTCCCACGTACATTCGAACCACCGATGGGCAAGCGATGGATTACACGAAAAGTCGTGAACTTGTCGTTAGTCCAGATCTTATCAGCTATCGTGACTATACCCCGAGTGATCCGAATGCCGTAAGCGAAGGCTTTATCTATAACCGAAACTTGCCAAAGTACGGCATCGAGTTGCGTTACGGATTGGAAGCGATAGGATATCCTTCGTTCTTTAGCGATCGTGTAACGGTGAACGCATTGTGGGGATCGAATCGGTTAGGAGTCATCCTACCAACAAATGGCTGGTCATCGGTTGCGAAAACACTTGGTGTCCAACGAACCATGACCAACGCTGGCTGGGGGATCAACGGTATGTTCGATTTCCCACTCAAAATCACTAATGCGAACACAGGTGTATTCAACATTGCTGCATCGTACGTTTTTGAAGATGCACGCCGTTCCGATCACCAACGTATGCTCGAGAGTGTTTCTCGCCTCAATCAGCTCGTACGCGGTACTGATACCATCAAGCAGAGTGAAACGTACTCACGTGGGCTTGACTACCTCATCCGCTTCAATGCCCAAGTACACTACTCATTCGCAATCGCGATTGATAGTGGCAATTTCTTCCGTTTCCGGATTGGTGGGGGGATTTACTCACGCGAGATTTGGGAAGATAACGCAGGCTCTGGCCGCTATCAAGTGTTTGACGCTCGTGGGGTACTCCGAGTTGATAGCACTTATACCATTAGCCGATGGAATCGTACGAATACCCGTTACATTGGTGGCGTTTCAGCACGGATTGATTTCATGGCGATGCGCGTGACAACTCCATACGGTTTTGGAGTGCAATACTTCGACGATGCACTCTTTGCGCAGGCATGGTTGCTCATCCCCATTTCGCAACAGATTGGCTTGCGATTCGACGGGCAATACTTTGCCCCGCTGCTCCGCAATCCCCATGAATGGGAGGTGGCGAGCGTATTTATCCCAACTGTTCGTGTGATTTACAATTTCTAAGACGAGCAGGCAATGAAGCTACTACAAACCCTCCTTCTGATCGTTACTGCGACAATAGCGCTTACCACTACGTATGCGCAGGATCCTGAGCGTGACACAATCATGCAAGCGCTCAAGACTATTGACCCAGAAATTGTGCGGTACTTCCCACGGTGGCGTATCTGTGAGCCAAATCTCCAACTACAGATTCGCCAAACGTTCATTTTGTACGGGCGTGATAAGAACAAGCTCGACATGCAGAATATTGTCATCACCGCAGCACCCAAAAGCGATCCGAACGATTACTACACGATTCTGTTGGTTGAATGTGGTGAAGAGTACTTTGTCGCCTCCGAAGTAGATGCGTACATGCGCAAGCTTGCCGGTACGATTAGCGATCCTCTCCGACCGTACTGCTATCGTGAAATACCGCCTGAGACTCCCCCAACAGAACGCCAGTACCGTGTCATTACTGATTTTATGCTCCCAACCGACGTAGCACACTCAATTTCGATCTCTGCGTTCGAGCAATCGCTCAAACTTGGAGAAACCGGGTTCTGGATTCGTTCTATTCTCGGGACCGATAACATCGGCTATCACTTTTGGTCTGCGGGGGAAGCCAGAGTACTTATTCAACGGCCTCTTTACGAAAATCTCGACCCAACGAGTAACAAACCAATCCCATACCTTATCAACCTCCGCCTTGGGGGAACGTATCGTCTCCGCGGTGGATTAGAAAATCGCCTGCTGAGTTTTCTGCCAAGCAGACAGCTTAATGCAAACCCTGGGAAGGTATCGCTCGGTTTGGACGTCAATGCACCGTTCCATCCACAGTTTGGCATGACGTTCAATGTTGAGTTTCCGATAGCAGGTCCAGACACCACAGGTCGTGCTGAAAAAGAAACATGGGCAGGCTACGCGCCGTCGCTTGCGCGTCAAGCTGAATTACGACGTACTCCGGGAGTGGATCCGACAGTCGTACTACCTGTCCTTCGTACCACAGGAAATGCAGCACTGTTTTACAATTGGTGGCTTGATCCAAAGCACCCGGAGAACTTCTTCCGCTTCGATGTGGGTGTTTGTTACACGGAGGTACAAGAGTGGGCTTACCGACGGCTTCCCTCAACGGGAGATACAGCAATAACCCGGAACATCACAGGTCTTCAACTCTATCACCCAACGACTGCTGCTGACTGGCTCTATGCTCGAATTGAATATCGTAGCCAGTCCACATTCCCATTCGGTGTTGCCGTGCAGTATGCCAATCAAATGCTCTATGCACGTGCATATATCCCATTAGTGGGAGAGTGGCTCTATTTGGAGGGCAAGTACTCGACACCACTTCGTTCAGAACCACGACCGTGGGAAATCAAAAACTTCTTCATGGTTTCGCCGGTCCTACGATTGACTATACGATGAGATGGTGTCATGTTGTCCATGAGAGAGTATCTCAAGCACGGGACTAGCGGTAAATTTTTGTTTCCATCCGGAATGTTCGTAGCCGCCATGCTTTTTTGAGCACATAGCACGAAAAATTCAGTAGCCATTGTGTAAGTCTGCAACGAACGACGTACTCCCTTCTTCATCCATGGACGGCTGCATTCTCTCATGTGTACTCACTGCAATCCTTGTAGCAACTGTACCCAATGCTACTGCTTGCGAGCACGAGGGGGACTCAATCCACCCACAGCAAATCTTGTTGCAAACGCAACTGCGTCCCAAGTCTGAGCGGTTTCACCTGACAATTCAGAATGTTGACATCAAATACTACCCTGAGGTGAGTCTCATCGTTGAGGCAGTGGATGCAAATGGTGATCCGCTCGACACGCTCTCGGTCAACGATCTCGTCATCCTTGAAAATGGTCTCGAAAAGCAAGTACTATCGGTTAAGAAACTGAGCATTCGAGAGCGTGTGCCTGTGGATATCGTCATTGTCCTCGATGTAACTGCGACGATGCAAGTCCATATCAACGCCGTCCGTGATAATATCACCCAATTCATTCGAAGCTTAGTCGCGCGTGGGATTGACTATCGCCTTGCTCTGGTGCTTTTTTCGGATGTCATCGAGAAGGTGTATCCATTCACCAGCGACGTGAACGAATTTGTATCTTGGGTTTCACGTGTACGTGCATGGGGCGGGTTCGATGAAAAAGAGAACGCACTCGAAGCGCTTCGGCAGGCAACCAAGTTAGAGTTCCGGCCCTCAGCCAACCGCGTTGCAATTCTCATTACGGATGCGCCGTATCACCAGCTTGGTGAACGCGGTAATGGCCGGACGGACTTGACGACGCAAACTGCTGTCGAGATGCTCCAGCGTGCAGAACTCCGGACATTCTGTATTGCGCCGCTCGTCCTTACCCAGTACGACACGATCGCGAAAGCTACTCGAGGGGTGATGTTCGATATCGGACAACCATTTGCTCGGATTCTCAATGCTTATTCGACGCAACTGACAAATCTTTTTGCGATCACCTATCGCACAGATTTACCTGCGATCCCAGATTCGATCAACGTTGCTATTTTGAACCAACGACGGCAAGAGCTCGTACGGAAGACCATCCCCGTAGTCGAACTTGGACGCAAACTCATCATTGAGAATTTGCTCTTCGAAACTGCGAGTGCAGCGCTTCCTGACCACGTCCCGGAATTAGAAGTCCTGGCGCAGTTCATGAAAAATAACCCACGAGTTGTCATTAGAGTCGAAGGACACACGGATAATCGTGGCGCACGGTGGTTCAACAAACAACTCTCGCATGCCCGGGCAGAGAGCGTCAAAGACTACTTGGTCAAGAAGAAGGGCATCGCATCGAACCGTATTCTGACGGTAGGGTATGGTGACATGCGCCCGATAGCGGATAATACAACGGAGTTTGGGCGTTCGCTCAATCGTCGTACCGAAGTCGTCATCGTATCAAAGTAACGATGAACGCCAGAGCTGCTGCTACCATCGTTGTGCGTGGACAAGTCCAAGGCGTCGGATTTCGCATGTTTGCCTATCGCACAGCAAGGGAGATAGGATTGGTAGGGAGCGTCCGGAATGAAGCCGATGGACGCACCGTTACCATTTACGTCGAGGGAGACCACCGTGTGATCGAGCAATTCGCTGCACGCTGTGCTCAGGGTCCACCACATGCACGGGTCGAAGATTGCCACATCGAGTGGAGCACGCCGACCGGCCACTATCATGATTTTTGTATTGTTCGCTAACACTACAGAAGACATGTCGCGCTCGCTTGAGCGATGAGGTACGAAGTCTCACTTTCCAAAGCATGGGATGAACACGTCTGGAATTCCCATCAATCGTGATACGGTCATAACGATAACGGGTGCATCGTCGGGTATTGGTGCAGCGTTAGCACTTGAGCTTGCCTCCAAGGGTGCCAGTCTTGCTCTCTGTGCCCGGCGTGCGGATCGCTTGGCTGAGATAGCACAGCGCGCCCGTGCGCTTGGTGCCCGTGTAATGGAGGTCCAAACGGATGTTTCAGATGAACGACAAGCAACGACGTTTATCGAGCAAATATTGGAAACGTTCGGTGGCCGCCTCGATGTCCTCATACTGAACGCTGGTCGTGGGCACTGTGCTGCAGTTGAGGATACTCCGAGCCAGCAGCTACACTCGATGTTTGCCACTAACGTGTTCTCGCTGTGGTACCTCGTTCGTCCTGCCCTCCCTGTGATGAAAGCGCAACGACGTGGGCATATCATTGCGATCTCTAGCATTGTCGGGAAAATTGCCTATCCGTACAATGCAGCCTATGTTGCAGCAAAACATGCGGTTGTTGGATTCATAGCTGCATTGCGCACCGAGCTTGTTGAAACTGGTGTCGAGGCAACAGTTGTCTGTCCATCTGGTGTTGATACTGAATGGGCATCTGTAACCGAAGGAGCTCCGATTGGAGAACTCTTTGCTCAAGGTATTTCCCGATCGCGAACGATCGCTGAGCAGCGCGGCATTCCTCGAGCACCGCTTCAACGGATGAAAACGGCTGAGGAAATTGCGCGCCAGATTATGGCCGTCATCGAATCTCCTCCCGGACATGACGTTCTTACGCACGAAGGCTCTGATGAACTTGTTGCGCTCGCAATCAGAAGCCGCCGTGAGTACGAGCAAGCAATGCTACCGCTCCTGCTGGGAATGCGTCAAGCATATGAAGAGCGCTTCTAGTGGTACGTTGCTCCTTGTGCTCCTTGCGCTCCGCTGTTGGGCGGCTGTGGCTCCTCACGAGACGCCAACAGGTCCGCTCGATGCTGGACAAGTACCAGTGCCGCGCTGGGTACTTGTTCTCAGCGGCGGTGGGGCGCGCGGGATCGCGCAAATCGGGGTTCTCCGTGTGCTTGAGCGCGAGCGGCTCTACCCATCTGCAGTCGTTGGAACCAGCATTGGTGCAGTCATTGGGGGGTTGTGGTGTGCCGGTTACAGTGCCGATCAAATTGATTCAATCGTTCGCCGGCTCGATTGGCAAGATTTGCTCCGGCTCGGTGAAGAACGGAGCCGCGGAGATCTGTTCCTCGACCAAAAAGCAGAGTATGACCGAACGATTCTCTCGATTCGGATGGAAAACTTTCGCCCAGTTGTTCCAGAAGCAGTCAGTAGTGGGCAACGATTGGAGCGACTCCTCGCTACCCTCTTCTGGCGCGCACCCTATAGTCCGAGCGGTAACTTCAATCGCCTCCGCATACCGTTCTGTGCCGTTGCGACAGATTTAGTACGCGGACGGACCGTTGCGATTCGCACAGGTGATTTAGCAACTGCGGTGAGAGCAAGTAGTACATTTCCGCTCCGATATACACCAATTCGCTATGATTCGCTCATCTTTGTTGATGGCGGATTGCTTGCAAATATTCCAGTTCATGTCGCTCATGAGCAATTTCATCCGCACATCGTTGTGGCCGTCAATACTACCTCACCACTCCTTCCACCGTCGGTCCTCGACAAACCATGGAACGTCGCCGATCAAGTGGTGACGGTGATGATGCAGCACATCAATGCGAAGGCAACTGGCGAGGCTGATCTGACGATTCGACCGCAGCTTGGTGATCACAGCATGGTGGACTTTGAGCGATTAGAATGGGTCGTGGCGCAGGGGGAACGCGCAACTCGTCTGGCAGTCGCTCCACTCCGCGCACTCTTGGATCAATGGACGGAGCGACTTTGGAAGGAAGATCCATCATTACAACGACACAGCAGTGTCCAGCCATCCTTCCTCACAGCTGCGCTTGACGAGGGGGCTGTGAATATTCGACATGATTCGAACGACAGTGTGCAAATGCACTCGAGCCGTTACCGTATTGTGGCAATCCGCACTGCTGAACGGTGGCTTGCAGATTCGCTCCGATCACTCGTTGGGCAGAGCTATTCACGTTGGTTGGTAGATTCACTCGTGCTTACGTGGAATCGTAGGCTTCGTTCAGATGACCTAACGATGGCGCGGTTACGCCTTTCGTTCGATACGACATCGAACATACTCACTGCTGCACTTGATAGCGGCATCGTCGTAGCCCTTGAGATCGTCGGTAATCGTCATGTGACAGATCTTGCGATTCATCGAGAATTTCGTATCCATCGCGGTGAACCATTGCGAACGAATCAGTTACTCGATAGTTGGGATGCGCTCTTGGCGACTGATCTGTTTGCTTCGGTCACATTCGACGTTCGATACCTCGATGAAGCAGATGACGGTGTTGTACTCACGACTCGTGTCCGTGAGCGTGGAAGCCAAGTCCTCCGCATTGGAAGTCGTATCGATAACGAACGCAATGTTCAAGCGACGATCGAAATCGCAGACTTGAACGTTGCATCAAGTGGACTGCGCACTCTGCTCCGTGTTGGTGGTAGTGCTCGTAACAGTATCGCAACGCTCCGTCTCGATGCGCTCCGCATTCTCGACAGCTACTGGACTGCAAGCATTGAAAGCTATTGGGACTCTCGGAACATTTACCTCTATCAGCCGCGGGAGGGTGTGCCCGTGTCATACTATGAACGGCTACGAAATGGAGAACGTCTTGAGCAACACGTGGGTGTGCGAGTTGCAGCGGGTAGCAACGTCGAAACACTCGGTAAGGTTGCAATCACCTCACGTTTTGAGTATCAACGCAGCTTTCAACTTGGCGATACAGTGATGGTGCGACGTCGGTGGGCACCATTGGTTGCGGTTGGATGGAGTATGGTACTCGATGAGGAAGACCGCGCTGATTCCCCATCAAACGGAAGTTACGGTATGCTCCGCTTGGAGCGAACGTTACTTGATCTTCCAGAATGGTTGCAGTTCTATAGAGTTGAAGCGGTGCTGCGTAGGACGGTACCCCTGCACACTTTGCATGTCGTCCGTTGGTCAGTGCGATTTGGGATTGCAGACAGGACACTCCCGCTTGCTGAGTCGTTCAACCTTGGTGGCGAGGATCTCTTCTTCGGTATGCGTGAGGAAGAAGAGCGAGGTCGTCAGCTATTACTCGGTCAAATCGAATACCGAATGCGCCTGCCATGGGATGTGATCTTTCCGACCTACCTAAAGTTTCGCTACGATTTAGGAGCCATTTGGCAAGAGATGCAAGCGATCAGACTCGATAACCTTAAACATGGCATTGGTATTGCGCTTGCATTCGATACACCGATTGGACCTGCACGGTTTTCACTCGGGCGTGCATTCTACTTTCGAGGTACTCCAGTGGCGACAACAGTTGGTCCACTGCTTGGATACTTCAGCATTGGAATGCGGATCCAATGAAGCAGCTCATCTTAATTCGCCATGCGAAAGCAGAAGATGCGCAACGCTCCCGGAAGCCAGACCGCGAGCGTGCATTGACTGAGCGCGGTTCGAGCGATGCTCTGCGCATGGCTCTCTGGCTTGCTGAACACATTCCCCACGTGGACGCAATTGTGACAAGTCCTGCGCGCAGGACGCTCGAAACCGCACACGTGGTAGCATCGGTGTGGCATTCTGTTCCACCACCGATCATCGAAGAACCTACGCTCTACATGCCTTCACTGGAGGAAATTCTCACTGTGGTCCAAACACTTGACTCGCAGTGGAACAGGGTCGTACTTGTCGGACACAACCCCTCGATAAGTGAACTGCGCGATGCATTGCTCGGTCTGACTGGAGAACCCTTGCCCACATGTGCTGTCGCTGTGCTCGATTTGCCCTGCAGTGAATGGAGGGATACAGGTAGAGTGCGAGGTATACTTTCGTTGTCGCAAAACCCTAAAACGCTCCCGTAAGTTTATAACCAATCAAGCGTTGTGAGCGATTCTCACTTGAGTGCCTGTGTAATGCGGGTTCGAATTTCGTCTGGCACAGGAATACCACGTTGTTCCATTCGGTTCAATTGACGACGAGCATCCTCCAGTCGCCCTAAGTCGAGATAAAGGAGGAGCAAATTGTGATTTGCTTGCCGGTCGCCTGGGGAGAGTGCAAGCTGCCGTTCTAAGTACAGGCGTGCACTATCCAGCTTGCCTTGCTCGAACATGCAGCGTGCAAGCCGAAAGTAGAGTTCTGGCCATTGAGGTACTTTCTGAAGTTCACGTTGATAGTGCTCGGCAGCGCGTACGAACTCGTTCCGATCCCAGTAGAGGTTGCCGATGTAGTAGTTGATGTATTTCTGTGCGCTATCCATCTGGTAGGCTTCCCAGAGCAAGCGCTCACCATCGGATTTGCGGGGGTTGACTTTATCGAGGTAATATCGCGCACCGAGCATCATCCGTGCATACGCCGAGTGTGGTGATGTCTGGACTGCTTCTTCCCAGAAGAGGATTCGATCACGGAATGGTTCAGTTCGCTGCCAAGCGATTACGCTAAACACGATAATGGTGATTATGCCCACAGCGCGCAATGTACGCTCTGGGAAGGATGCTGCAGCTTGTCCAATCAACCAGAGAATACCGACCAACGGTACGTAGAGCCGATGCTCAAAGGCTTCCTGGTTGATCTCCCGTGGGACGACAAGAGCCGGTAGCAAAAAGAGCACGTACCAAACGATCGCTGCACTAACACGTTGTAGCACGAGCGTCGATCTGGCACGGTAGAGGAGAGCGAATACGATTATCACTGCTATAACTCCCGGGAGCAATGAGGTATCCTCAAGTCGTGGAAAGACGGATAGATTCACCGGCACAACACTTTTGCCGAGATATTGGAGGTAAAGCGGTAATCGCTCCAGGAAGATTATCACAAGTGTCACTGGATCACTTGGTAGTGGCTCAACGGTAGCGTGCGCTCGAAACAGTCCCCAGACTATCGCAGAGAGGAGCCAAATTCCACCTGGTAAGAGTGCTGTGCGAAGTGTACCCTTCCCTTGCCAACTTGAGAGCGTACACACAGCGAGGACTGTTGGTCCAATAATGAGCGCTGTTTCTTTGGTGAACATTGCGAGCATCAGCAGCAATAGTTGCACTGCAGCTCCCCAAACTGACGGGCGCTGAAACCAACGGAGCAGAACGAGTGCATAGAGGAATGCTTCGATTCCGAGCATCGTATCGTTCCGTCCGGGGATCCATGCGACTGCTTGCACTAATGCAGGATGGACAGTATAGACTAGCCCTAACAGCAGTGCATGAACATCGCGCTGGAGCATGCGACGCAACAGCAAGAATACCAGTATTGATCCAATGAGGTGGAACGTAAGGTTCGTCACACGATAGGTGCGAAGTTGGTCGCGCGGCGACCCTTCGATGTGGAGAGATTCGCTGAGCCGTCCTTCGCGATGGCGATCAGCTATGAACGTCCACAGTAGCAGAGGGCGGTAGTACGTGTCACCGGAATCAACAAAGACACCGCGTCCGAACACACGCCATAGGTTTGATGCATCGCGGTTGAACGATTCACGTTCGCGGATGAAGATGAGGTCATCCAAATCGGAGTAGTTGTAATCGAGCGTGTGCCAATAGAGCACAAGTCCAGCGCCTGCAATTGCAGTACAGGCAAGCACAATATGCCACCGCGTCCAGTGCACTGATTTTCGATGGTGCGTCATGCGAAATAGGATGCGTTCGATGGGACGGCAAAAGTAGTGTGACGTTCTCTGAACGCCGCGATGCGCTTGTCTTGAGTAGAATGTGATGCTGGATTTGAGGTGGAGTGGTTGACAATGTCTTGCCTCATGCTGTTGGTGAGGGGCACTTGTTACCGCATATCTACCACCTCAACGTCTGGTGGTGGAGTGAATACAAACACTGTATCGGGGATGAGACGGTCGAATTCGAGCGAGCGAATTTGCCATCGCTCAGTCTGTCCAGCCCGCGTAATCGTCAGTGAGATTAAGCGCTGTGCACGGAAGCCAAGCTCAAGCTGCTCGATGCCATAGTATGGCGTACCATCGCTTGGTCGAAGAGTAACTGTTGTAGCACTCTTCGTCGTGATGCGGTATCGCTGGCTCATCGTTTGCACCACGTGGAGGACATTCTGCGTCGTCTGCTGCGAAGCAGATGTCACTGTTACGGTGTTTGTGGATGGACTGTAGTTCCATACAATGGTGCCATTGCTGATGATCAGTTGTTTGGCAGTTTCAATGCGGAACTTTCCTTGGCGTGTAGCGATGATGCGGACTGTCTCTCTGTTCGTTGAAACTGCCGTGCACGCAATGCTACGAGCACCAGTGATGCGTGAAAGAAGTTGTTCGTACGCTGTTGATCCTACACCCTGCTGGACCAAGGCACAGAGCAGAGTGAGTATTGCAACCGCTGGCATCGCTCAAGATCATAATTGAACTACAGCGCAAGTTACATCCTACTTTGCGAGTGGAGGGGTGGAAAGAAGGCGTGTATCTTTGCCATCGTCTTATCCATCCTTACAGGTCTTGCATGCAACGCACACGGTTCTACAACATTCACCGACAGCTTGGCGCAAAGCTTGTTCCGTTTGCAGGGTTCGAAATGCCGATCCACTATCGCCATGGCATCATTGCAGAACATCATGCAGTACGAACCCGTGTCGGAATGTTCGATGTTTCGCACATGGGCGAGTTCGAAGTTCATGGGCCACAAGCGCTCGAAGTGGTACAATATCTGACTGTCAACGATGCGTCCAAACTCACTGTTGGCAAGGCGCAATATTCTGCGATGTGTAATGAACAGGGAGGCATTGTGGATGATCTGCTCGTCTATCGGCTCGAGGAGAATGCCTTCATGCTTGTTGTCAACGGTGCATGCGAGGAAAAGGATTGGCAGTGGGTCTCCTCCCATGTCGCAGCCTACGATGTCGTTGTTCGCAATGTCAGCAAGGACATCAACCTGCTTGCTGTGCAGGGACCACAATCACTGGCAACGCTCCAGCCACTTACTCCAGTCAATCTTAGTGAGTTAGCCTCCTACACCTTTGTGCGCAGTGAGCTGGAAGGAGTACCGATGATTCTCTCACGCACTGGGTACACTGGGGAACTTGGCTTTGAGCTCTATTTCCACGGCGATGAACGGATCGCTGAGCATGTCTGGAATGCAATCATGCAGTCTGGAGAACCATACGGTATCGAACCTGCGGGGCTTGGTGCACGCGACACACTCCGACTCGAGAAAGGTTATTGCCTCTATGGTAACGACATCGACGAAACAACCTCACCGCTTGAAGCAGGCTTAGCATGGATCACAAAACTTCAAAAAGGGGACTTCATCGGGCGTGAAGCGTTACTCGCTCAGAAGGAGCATGGAATTAAGCGCAAACTCATTGGATTTATCGTCGAAAGCGAACGCTTTATTCCACGGCATGGGTACGCAATTGCCAAGCATGGACAGACGATTGGCCATGTCACCAGTGGTTCGATTTCACCCTCGCTCGGTGTGCCAATCGGTATGGGGTACATACCACCAGCGTATGCAGAGCCTGGTACGCACATCGAAGTCGTTGCGGGAACGCGCTCGTGTACAGCGCTCGTGGTGAAATTGCCATTCTACCCACCTCCCGCGCAGAGCAGTGTCCAATCGGCAGAGTGACCAGTGATGCGATCGTTGGTCGCAATCCCAGCACGCTACCACTCGCAACGTTTCCCAGGCAAAGTACTGTGTGACTTGGAAGGGCAAACGATGCTTGAACGTGTCTGGCGTGCAGCAGTGTCAGCGAAAGGGTTCGACGGTGTCATCGTGCTGACCGATGATGAACGTATTGGTCGTGAATGTGAACGTTTCGGTTGCACGTGGCATTGGACACCTGGTGACTTACCGAGCGGTACCGATCGGATTGCGTATGCAATTGTACGATGGTATCCTGAAGCAGAGTTCATTGTTAATCTCCAGGCAGACGAGCCGCTCGTACCTGGAGCGCTCTTGAGCAGATTACGCGAAGCATTAGAACAGAATCTCGACGCAGACGTTGCGACCCCCGTTGCACCGATTACTGACGTGGAGGACGTTGGCAATCCGTCTGTTTGCAAAGTAGTATGCCGTGACGATGGCACAGCACTCTACTTTTCTCGCGCACCAATTCCATATAGCCGCGAGCACGGTATCGGAGAGCTCGGACTCTATCGAAAGCACATTGGCATTTATGCGTACCGACGGCGTGCACTCGAGCGCTTTGCACGGCTTTCACCACATCCACTTGAGCGAGCTGAGTCGCTCGAACAGCTTCGACTACTCCTCGATGGGGCAATGATGGTGTGCATACCGACCGACGCCCAACTCATCGCAGTGGATACTCCTGCGGATGCTGAGCGTGTCCGGTCGTACCTTCGTCATCAGATGATGTTGTGATAGACATGTTGGACGTCGTCATCTCCTTCGATGTGTTCGATAAGTCGTGCGACGTCGTCCATCTGCTCGTCGGTGAGACTAACTGTTGAAAGAGGAACCCACTGGAGCTGGGCAAGCAGCAGCTCAACACCCTGATCCTCAAGCGTTCGCTGCATGCGACCAAAGTCTTCGAATGCACAGTAAGCAACAAGGGTGTGTTCATCAGCATCGAACTCTATGTCGTCTGCACCCGCATCGATAAGGAGCAGTTCCATGTCCTCAACTGAAGTTGTGCCGAGCGGCACTTTGAAGACTCCGCGCCGTTGGAAGAGAAATTCGACGGCACCGCTCTGTGCAAGTGATCCTCCGTATTTGTTGAAATAACTCCGCAAGTTTGCGACCGTGCGGGTCGGGTTGTCGGTTGCAGTTTCGATGAGGAGCGCAACACCGTGTGGACCGTACCCTTCATAGAGCACTTCTTGGAGATTCTCTGCATTTCGCCCAAGGGCACGTTGTATCGCAGCTTCGACGCGGTCTTTCGGCATGTTGTTCGCCCGAGCTTCTTGAAGTGCAGCACGGAGCCGTGGATTGCCTGCAGGATCAGTACCTCCAAGTTTTACAGCGATGGTAATCTCCCGACCGATCCGCGTAAAGGTCTTTGCCATGCGGTCGTACCGGGCAAACATTTTTGCCTTGCGTTTTTCGAATATTCTGCCCATCGTCGCTCAACACATTGAGAAAAATCACGCAAAGTTACCGTTCCGTATTCTTGGTGCCATCTTGTGTGCGCACTTGCAGACACAGTACAAGGGCACATCGAACGACGGTTAGCGAAGTGTCATTGCGCTGATGATTTCGTCGGTGCTTTCGAGCCTGATGCCATCGGACGTTACAAACAGGAGCAGTAGATTCATCAGGTTACGCGAGAACAGCGCAGATGCGTGTTGTGGTAGGTAGGCAGGCAGTAAGAGCGGTGCACAAATCGTTACGCCGTTCGGGAGTGTGATATCCTCCCCCGGAACTGTCGCTTCGGTATTACCGCCACTTTCTGCAGCAAGGTCAATAACGACGGAGCCTGGTTTCATCGTCTCGAGCATGGGTCGTGTGATGAGCAGTGGTGCACGAGCACCAGGAACTGCCGCTGTCGTGATGACGACATCTGCGCGGGTGATATATGGTGCGAGTCCTTCCCGTTGGCGTTGCAGTTGCTCGTCATCGAGCTGACGCGCATAGCCGCTGCTTGTTTCTGTGTCAGTAGCCCCTATGTCAATTGTGATTGGGCGTCCCCCTACGCTCGCGATTTGTTCCTGTGCTACAGGACGAACGTCGTATGCGGAAACCTGAGCTCCAAGTCTTCGTGCAGTCGCAATCGCTTGTAATCCAGCAACACCAGCACCAATGACCACGCACTCCGCAGGTGGGATGGTCCCGGCGGCAGTGACCGACATTGGGAAAAAGCGTGGCAATTTCCCAGCTGCGACGAGGACCGCACAGTACCCTGCGACAGTTGCCATGGAGCTTAGCACATCCATGGCTTGGGCTCTGCTGGTGCGAGGTATTTGCTCAAGTGCCAGGATGTGGACACCGCGTAAGAGGAGTTGCTCAATTTGTTCGGCGTATTTCCAACGTTGTGCAAGCGTGATGAGCATCTGTCCGCTCTGGAGCTGGCTTGCGATGCTGCTCTGGAACGTAAGCGTACAGAGAATGGTTGCTTGCGCAAGGATATCCTCACGGCTGAGGATGTTTGCCCCAGCTTGAGCATAGAGGGAATCAGGGAAGAATGCAAGCTCACCAGCTCCTGATTCGATTGAGACGGAAAAGCCGCGTTCGCATAATCGCTGGACTGAGTCAGGAATGAGCGCTACACGACGTTCGAGCTGATTGATTCGATGTTCAGCAAGGATACCGATAGTCATAGTTCGATAGAACGAGGGTGGATGTCCGAGGTAGAGTGTGGCAGAACGACGTAGGATGCACCAGGATTGTGCGGAAAACAAGTGCCAATGGGATAGAAAAGGTCGCTCAAACCATGCATGCGAAACACTTCTTCGACAGCATTGATTGTCATCGAATCTGGAGAGACAAAAACGAGCAGTCCACCACTTGTCTGTGGGTCGCATGCAATGGCGAGCATGTGTTTATAGGTCGCCCACTGTTGTTCAAGATTACGACTCACGGTAGATGAATCTGCCATCACATGGGGTACGGATAAATGCATTTTCTCAAATCCAACCAGGTGGCCGTAGCTCAGCCAGTTTCGTCGCGTTCCACCAGGGATGGAATCCATGCGAATGTATTCCTCAGTCCAGGGCAGAATAGGAATCGCCTCCCAGTTGAGTTCTATAGCAACGTTGCTGGCGCGAGCGACCTCGATCAAATGACCGAGCAATCCGAAGCCAGTGACATCGGTCATCGCAGTAACACCGTCACTATGTGCCAGCTCAGGGCCGATGCGATTGAGGGTAGTCATCCATCGGATTGCACGTTCAAGATCAGAAGATCGTACGATGCCTCGCTTCTGTGCAGTCGTGACAACACCGATACCAAGCGGCTTTGTGATGTACACTCGGTCCCCAGGCATTGCTCCTGTGTTACGTTTGAGGTAGCGTAGTTCAACGATACCGTTCACTGCTAGGCCGTACAGTGGTTCAGGAGTATCGATGCTATGGCCTCCAGCCAAAGGGATACCTGCTTCATCACAGAGATCACGACTGCCACGTATGACCGATGCAGCAATATCTGCCCCAAGTTTTTCAATAGGCCAACCCAAGATGCCAAGTGCAAGGATAGGAACCCCACCCATTGCGTACACATCGCTGATTGCGTTGGCGGAAGCAATGCGACCAAATTGGTATGGGTCGTCCACGATTGGCAAGAAGAAATCTGTAGTGCTAATGAGACCACTGCCGTTGCCTAATGTGAGGACAGCAGCGTCGTCGCGTGTGTCATTGCCGACGATCAAATTCGGATGCGTTCGACCATTGGAGGTTTGGCCTCGGAGAATTTCCTCCAACACCTGTGGGCTGAGCTTACAACCGCAACCTGCGCCGTGGCTAAATTCGGTTAGTCTGACTGTTGATTGCGCACTCATCGAACGGGTGATCGTAGGCTTGCGATGATGAACTATTTGCAAATTACATACGCTCCAATGCGGTAAGAACCTAAATACACTTGTGAGCTCTCAACGTGCACAAGGTGTGCTCGGAGGCTCGCTTGGCTCTCTAACGATCGAGTCTTCTTGATGCCTTTTAATAAGACGCTGTGCCATTGGGTTTGCTCCAACACGAGAATCGTTCTGATGGGAAGGTTCTCATGCTGTACTTGATGGGTTATTGCTTCCTAAGTTCGCTAATGTCATTGGAGGAACGACAGATGCGACGGATGCAGGTACCAACCATGTTGCTGGCTGCATTGAGTAGCTTGTTTGTTGTGGTAACACTACGTGCGCAGCATTGCCGTGATTGTCCACTCCCAACAACCACATCATCGAGCGGTGCACCTTTCTACGTGCTCTTGCGGGACCGTGTTCGAATCGAGAATGTCCAATCGCTTGTGCGCAGTTTTTTACCGGATGGCATAACCCAGGCGGTGCGCATTCAGTACGTCGTAGGGATGACATGTCGCGATACGCTTGTGCCGACAACCAGCATCCTTGAAGCAGGAACGGTTGGCTTAGGTCTCGATAACCATCCGCGTATTATTCCAATCTTACCGGTGAGACAATTTGAACGCCGCGTTCGTCCACCCGATCCATCAGCATCGTTTGTAGAAGCAGCTATCATTGGTGGTGTGACGGGGAAGGACACTTCGATTCGCAGGATTGGCTCATCACAACTATTCCCATCGCTCGAAGCGATTGTAGCGCCATTTGGAACAATGTTTGGTAAGCGTTGGGCATTCGGATTCCTCGTTGGTGCAATCTCCGATGGTACGCGATGGCGAATCCCTTTCGGTGGGCATCTTCGCTACTGGTTTTCCCCTTAGGGTGAGATTTTTCGGAGTGGCGGCTATCGGCCGGATTCATGTACGTTCAATGAGCGAACGCGAATTGTGTTCGGTGATGACTACCGTGAGCAATTGACCCCTTATGTGGAGCTTGATTCATCTGCTGCGTTTGTTGTGGATTACACGGAACGATCTATTGGATGGCAGCCATTTCTCTTCTTCGAATGAGGCACTTTGTTTAACACAGATTTCCCTGGGGCGGGGAAAGACCCATCACTTAATCCCGAAGACTACCAACAGTGGTTTCTCGGAGCTGGTGCAGGGATAACCCCGTGGAAATGGCTTGTGCCCAGCATTGCCTATCGCTATCAGCGGCTCAATGTGCGAACGCCGTGTGCCGTCTGCCCACCATCGGTGGATGCTCCAGATAGCTACATTGTCAACACAGCAAGGCTTCATTCCTTGTTGTTCAAAATCGGTGTGCATTTCCGTTTTTGACCATCCGTGAGAGAGTAATATGATACGCCGCAGTGGTTGGTATGTGCTTGTGCTCGTGTGGCTACTTGCAGAGTGGTCATGCCAAAGTCCGATCGAGCCTACCACAGAAGTTGTTGCAACACCTGTCGTCGTCACCGTCCGTGATCAGAGCGGTCAACCGCTCAACGGGGTATTAGTGCAGTGGGCAATCGTTCGACGTGGCGCCTTGCAGTCGGAAATTGATGCAGTGTTTTCCCAGCTTCCTCCAGCCCAGCAAGCGTACACTGGGAGCGCTGGCTCTCCTGGCTATGTCGCGTTTACGATCCCCGTACCTGTCGCTTATGAGAATGCACTAATCTTGTTGAAAACGACGCCTCCGCCCGATCCTGCTTATAGGGGATTTCAGAAAAACGGTGACTTTCGGCTCGATACAATTGTCCCATGTGGACCGACGCTTGTTCCATTGACACTCATTCGCCGAATCCCAGTCTCATGTGTCCAGCCAACGCAATGCTCACCCTTGGCAGTTACCGTTGCACCGGGCAAGAGCGTTACCGTTGCACAAGGAGATTTCATCCAAACAGATGCGGATGTAATCGTCGATCAGGTACTCTTCAATCCTCAATTACCACCCGGAATACAGGTCACGGTACGGGTTCGTATCGGTAACGGACAGCCACAGCCAATTCCTACGAGAGTACCACGTGGACAGCCATACCGCATTGAGCTCACCGTCGTCGCATTACCAACAGCATCGAAGCGTGATACTACGCTGCAGGTAACGTTCATTATCAAGCAACAGGATGGCTCTCCCTGTTGGGATTGCACCGTTCCGTTCGAATTGCATGTACGCCCGGAACTCGAGTGTGATTGTCCTCCCAATCAGCTGTACGCAGTTACACTCACTGCTTGTATCGGAACGGTGCGAGATACGACACTGCCTGTGGATTTCCTCAATCAAAACACGCAGTGTGCGCTTCGTTTACAGTGCAGCCGAATCGGAGGGAGAATCCTGCAGAGCTTGGCATTGTGGCACTCAACGCAACGCCGGGGCAGAGCCTCATACTCCTTGCAGGCCAACGATTGACTTCGGTTCGCATTCGCTTCGCACCACGCCAATCACGAACGTACAGCGATACGTTCACTATCCGCATCTTCCGTCAAACTGCACAAGGTGAGCAACTCTGTGATAGTCTCATTCGCATTGCAGTCACAGCAACGAGCGCAAACCCACTGTTTGAGATTGACACTGCACGCTCGACACTCTTCCGTCGGGGACCAGGTGGATATGAGCCGGATACGCTCGAAAACTGCACGCAGCGTGACGATCCCGTTCGCAGCATCGGAACACTCTGTCTTCGCAATACAAGTGGCTGTGATGTAGATATCTCACTTGATCTTTTTCAATCGTATGGCGTTTTTGTGCTCGACCAGAATCAGCAATCGCTACAGGTGAAATTGCGACCGAACGATACCATCTGTGTGCCCGTACGGTTTCGTCCGACACAATCGGCTGTCTATCCATTCGGTAGGTGTGGTGCTGCACAGCGCAACTTCCGTGCGTCAGTCATCGTGCGCAGTTCCAATCAATCTGTGACTGTCCCTGTCTTTGGGTATGCAAGTGTAGACTATGAGTGCTCGAGCAAGGCGACAGCGGTACTCTACGAATTTGGTACTCAAGATGCCAACGGCACCCGGTACTACATTACAATCAATATTCTCCAGAGCGATGTTGAGAACACCCTCATCATCAACGAGCAGCTCGATGGGAGGACTGATTCGGTGGAAATCTACGTGGAGCGACTCGTGTCGGTCGGCCCGCCACCGAATGATGCAAATATCACCAGTGCAGTCTTAGCGACAGGTACCGTGTCAGGGGTTGAATTCAACATCGTAAATCGGAATTTGTTCGCGTTACCAATGGATATTTGCGTACTCTTCGATCAGTACCGATGCTCGTTCGATCCATCGCAATGGACACGACGCCCGACTGTACGCGAGGGTGACCTTCTGCTCTTTCGCTTTGGTAATTCGTACGGGATTCTCTGGGTGAAGAAGCTTTCGTGGAGCAATCGAAGCATTCAAGCACTACCACAAGTGGAGGTCCTGACATGCTATCCGTTCGATTGATTCCAGTTCTGGTCATAGCCACCAGTGCTGCGTTTGCCCAGATTGAACCGCTGACACCAGTAAATACAACCGGAGACGAGCGTGCGGTCAGTGTCCGCGTAGATTCGTCAGGTGCAGAGCTGTGGGTTACAACCCAGGGGGTCGGCGCAGCTTCAGAACGGATACTGCACGTTTTCCGGCTCGATAATGGTACAGTCTCACCAGTTGCACCTGCGCCAGAACCAATCAACATTCCATCACGACCAGGGCGCAGTTCCCGTTCGGGATGTGCGACGTTTCCTTTGTGCAGCTCGACCTATGGCGTATTCGTATCAAACCGTTTAGTTGACGGAAAGGATTTCGACAACGACCTTTACGAGATGCGATTCCGTGATGGTCGTTGGTCGATTCGTCGCCTTGATTTGCTCTGCTCGGAATGGTGGGATGATACACCCGCTCTCTCTCCTGACGGGCGATTACTCTATTTCTCATCCGATCGCGATGGCCACAAACGTGGCACAACGGACCTTTACGTGAGTCGCTGGCTCGATACCGGATGGAGTCGGCCGAGCAAGCTTGCAATCTCTACCGAGCGGTGGAATGAGCAATCGCCCTATCCAGCAGTGGATGGCTACCTCTATTTTTCGACGGACCGAACAGGCGACTACGACATCTGGCGCATTGCGTACGACCCAGTCACTGGGCAAACGACAGGAATGCCAGAACCAGTCCCATTTCCGGGTGTCAACCAGCGAGGTACTCACGAAGGAAGTCCAGCATTTGCTGATCGCGGCACGCTGTTTCTGTTTAGTAGCAATCGAACGCAGCGTGGCGATTTCGACATCTTTGTACACCGACGAACAGCATTACCAACAGACTCGCTCACAGTACTCGTCGTTGTCCGAAGTCGAGTCGTAGATTGGCTCACAGGTGCAGTCGAAGACTCTATCAGCCTTTTTCGCCAAGGCTTGGTAACTCTTCACGATCTATCGAACGGGAATGATCGAACTGCGATGACGGATGCAGAAGGACGTGTTCGATTCCCACTGCCAGTGCACTCACGTGAGCAATGGGAAATCGCTGCACAGGTACCTTCACCCCGCTACGTTTCATCGCGCGATACGTTGGTTGTTAGTAGCCTCTGCAAAGAGCCGCCGGTTCATACATTAGTCGTCTGGGATACGGCAGCGCTGGTCTCTCCGATCTGTGTTCAAGATTTCCCCGTCAAGAACGTTCGATTCTTCGTTACCGGATACTGGTGCCCGACAACGTACGAATACGCTGCGTGGCTCCCGTGCACACCAATTCTGCTTCTTGATACGTGCACTGTCATCACCTACGAGCAACCGACTCTTGTCTGCAATGAGAACGAACTATTCCTCTATCGGTTGGTGTTTGTGCCTCCGCGAGTCGAGCTACTCCGACGTGAGGGCAGTGCGTGCATCGATATTGCCGAAGCACGAACGAAAGGACCACTGTTTGCGAAGGATGTCGATGCGGCGCTCGAACGCATTATCAACTCGATGAGTTCAGCACTGCAAGCACCGTGTGTCCAACGTGCTGCAATGGAAGGCAAGCGCGTGACCGTTACTGTAACGGGATGGACTGACCCTCGTCCACTTGATGCAACGTGCACCTACACTGGTCCAACTGTGCCTGTGCAGTTTGGTGTTGTGCGACTCGAGACGCGTGATAGTCCGTACATTCACGGGGATTCGCTCGTTGGCAACGGACGCATTCCGTTCGTCTGCTCCAAAGCGGGGGGAAACTACTTGCTTTCGCAACTCCGTGCCTATAATGCAGCGATCCTGCTCGATCGGTTATGGGATGAGTACGTCCCCACCTATTCGTTCTTAAAACAACGGAATCAGATTGAGGTTGTTGCAGTCGGGAAAGCGGTTTCTCAGGAAAACCGTGACTACAGCGAACGTCGTTCGATTGAGGTTCGCGTCGAAGTTCCTATGCCTGAACGACGAATCGTCAAGGGTGCGATCCCCGTTCCGGGTTCGACCATCGTGCTCTGTCAACCACAGTGTGCGCACCACTAACACGCATATTTTTGCACGGAAACAAAATCATCTCGTATTTCGATGGAGCACCTCCGATGATCGTCCGCACATACGTTCTTGGGATTGTGATTGCTGCTACGGTGCTGGCTCAAGGGTACCGTACCGGCGAACGCGTTGAAGATTTCTCGCTTCCATCAACCAGTGGGAAGACCATCTCACTTGCCTCATTAGGCGAGGTTCGGGGAGCAATCGTCATCTTCACGTGCAATCATTGCCCTGTTGCGAAAAAGTACGAAGACCGCATCATTGCACTCCACGATGATTATGCCCCGGAGGGATTCCCTGTTGTAGCGATCAATCCGAACGATCCAACGCAAGTACCCGAAGATTCATTCGAAAACATGGTCAAGCGTACCAAAGAGAAAAATTATCCGTTCGAGTACCTCTTTGACGAAACCCAAGCGATTGCACGCCGATTCGGAGCGACGCGGACGCCGCATGTGTTTCTCCTCAAGCGTGAAAGCGATGGGAATTTCCACGTAGCATACATAGGCGCAATTGATGATAGCCCTGACGATCCGACGGCGGTCGAGAAAGAATACGTGCGTAATGCAATCAACGCACTCCTGAGTGGATCTTCCGTGGATCCAAGTTTCACGAAAGCAATCGGATGTACGATCAAGTGGCGAAAGAAGTAGCACGAACGCATATTCTCTCGTAGCTGCAATCCTTGTAGAAGAGGCAAGTATGAGCTTGCCTCTTGTTTGTTTCTATTCGAATGCTTCACCCAGCCGAAGCCGCACACCAGCGTAGAACGTTCGTTGATCGAGTGGACCCCAGATCAAAGACGCATCGAAGTATGGAAGTGCAGGATTATCCGCAGCGATGACCGCTTGCCGTTGGAGCACGTTTGCGATATTCTCAATGCCGGCGTAGAGTTCCCACGGTTGTTCGAGTGGACAATAGTTCACATGAAGCGAAGCGCGGACATACGATGAAAATTGCTCGGGGAATCGGTATGGCTCAGGGTTTTCGGCAGTCGTTGGGATTCGTCCGCTGCTGTACCATACGATTAGCGGGTTAACCTCCCAAATTCGATCACTTGTTCGGTACGCTGCTGCAATTAAAACGCGATGCGGGGAAACAAGCGGTTGGAGTCGGAGGCTCCCGCCAGTTTCTGCATAGGTGTCCATCAGACGATACGCGACAGTAAGTTCCATGTTCGGAAGGATGGTCCCTGAAACTTGGACGAGTGCACTGTTGGCATAGCCAAGATTTGCATAAACAATCGCGGCAAGTCGTGCCGACCGATCAAGGTCAGTAACAAGCTGGCGCGTAAAGCGCGTATGGTAGAATTCAGCGTCGAACGTGATTGCCTGACTCCAGAACGGGACCGTTACCGTAATTCCACCACCGACGTTCACCGCGCGCTCTGGAAGGAGAACGGAATCGAGCACGACGGTTCGGTTCGAAATGAACAGAGCGGCGTTATCAGCAACCATGTAAGGAACGCGCAGTCCAGTCCCTGCGGAAAAGCGGACTGCCGCAAGCTCCGAGATCGCGTATTTGACATTCATCCGAGGCGTGAGTAGCGAGCCGAACATGTTGTGCCAATCGTTACGAGCGCCAACGGTGATGCATACATCAGCAGTTGGAGTTAGTGTAGCTTCCGCAAATACACCGACTGCGCGTTCATCACGTGACCGTACAATCGAGTCGAGCTGTTCATGTGGTGTGTCTGTATATGCAGATATGCCATAGATGATTCCCACAGCATCGTTTAGTTCACGTTTTGCAATTACCTTTGCTTGAACCATCCATTGCCATGCATCGAGTCGGCGACTACCAGCACGCAGCGTGAACCGTTGATCGGTGAATGCTAATTGAATTCCGAGTCGATCAGCAATGCTTATCCCTGCATCGTTGAACGCAATCTTGGCATAGCTATCAAGCCGCTGTGTCGTTGTTTCGATACGGTAGCCTGATGGTCCGTTGATCCATGCACCGAACGTGCCGCCCTTATAGTTACCCCAAGTTGGGCGAAGGAACAATTGCATTTCGCGGCTACCATCTTGCCATAGTACTCGACCGACTGCATTAGCATTACGAAAACGCGGCATGTCGAGAAAGCCATCACCGTTTGCATCGACATCTCGTTGGAACATGCGCCCATGTACCATGAGCATGGTATGGAGGTTGTCTAGGGGATGCTGTGCACTGGTGAGATTGAGCTCAGCACGACCAAGATGGTTCGCAAATGCATTCACAAAGAACGGTACATCACGATGAGGTTGTTTGAAGTCCACATTAGTCATGCCTGTGATCCCACCATAGCCATTGAGCACTGATGCCGCACCCTTGGAGATGCTAATACCATTGAGGAACGGCTCTGGAATATCATCCAACGCAAATGCACCGGTGATACCATGAAGCAGGGATACTGCTTCGACCAGACCACTTGTGTAAATGCCCCGCAAGCCGAGAAGGCGAATCGTCTTAGCACCAAGAGCAGCATCCGAAAACTGTACTTCGACCGACGGACTCCGCTCAAACGATTCTGCGAGCGTACAACAGGCCGATTGCTCTAACTGGCGACTCGTAATCAGTTCCGTCCGAATTGGTTCTGCAGGGGAAACTGCTGTTCGTTCCGTCTCGACTTCGACGGGTCGGGCGACGTACTCTGCTTCGAGTAATACCTCGAGCGTTTGCGCAGTGCGTAAGACGATGAGCGTATCGCCTCGATAACCATACGCACTTATTATCAAAGTATCCACTTCATGCTCACCCACCGGTCGGTCGAGCACGAAATGGCCACCAGCTGTGCTAAGAGTTCCAAGAGTGGTATGTTTCCAACTGATCTTCGCTCCGACGATAGGGCTGATGACCCCATCGGGGCTGCGTCCACGGATTGTACCCTGAAGTTGCTGCGCATTGAGAGATACTCCGAGACTGACAAGAAGAAGGAGAATGGATATTTTCATAGTTAACCTCCGCGACAGTGATTATGAAATGTAAATGGAAACAAGGAGATCCTCACCCTGCGGGATTACAGAGGTGAGGTGTTCACTTATTTGCCGCGGATAGCTATAGCAGCAATTGTTGGTGGAGTGTCGGTAGTGTACGAGGTGGAAGGGTCGGTAGACTTCTCTGTGCCCTAAACGTAGGCACAATGTACTGGGCATGGGAGGCTATCGCCGTCGGGAGCAGTACCGGTGGTGCACTTGCGATGGAGAATTTCTGAGCAACCGTTGACTGGGAGGGATAAAGGAGTAGTGTGCTCACTGACCAACAGCAATAATCCGGCTGGTCGAGTGTGCAGAGTGCCGGTTCGTCATCACAACAACAGGAAGATTGAGTGCTGTAAAGTTTGAACGATTCAATCGAACCACCACACCAATGGATGCTAACGACCATCCCATCGCTGATGAGCGAGATGAGCACAAGCAGAAACGCGCTCAGCAAGGGACGAATCGTGTTCATCTCTGAATTTAGTGCTGATCGTGTGGATTACCGTCACGGTAGCGGCAACACTTCGGGAGCTTGTTGTACGCTTCGTCGCTGGCTTTAACATCATCGCTGTCATAACCCTGCTCAGCGATGATTTCCTTGATGCGTCGCTCAGACAAGAGTGTAGGATTATATGTGATGGTGAACTTCTTGGTTTTCTTGTCCCATGTGGCGCTCTCGACGCCTTGCATTTCCTTGAATGGTCGCTCGATGTTCTTCTTACACTTGCCACAGTTTCCATAAACGGTAAACGTTGAGGTCACCTACGTCTGTTGTGGTGTAGCGGCTTCCTGTGCGAACCCAAGAACATTGAGCAAGAATGCGATCGTTATCAGAATGGCGACTTTCATGAGAGAATGAACTGGAATGTTCTACATACAGTTCAAAAATCAGTATGCTCCAACTATCGTTCGGTACACTTTTCGTGTGATGGTGTATAGCATTTTGCCAGTATCGTTTACGGAGTCGTCAGAGTTGAGCCAGTCAATGCAATGGGACGTTCGTAGAGACGGTATGTTTTGTACCGTACACCATGCATCGTATTCTGCAGTGCGTTGTTCATTGGACCGTTCGTTTCGAGAATCCATGAGGCTTCACCCCAGCAAATACCACGAGCTTTGGCTCGTTCTCCAATTTCTGCGTAGAGAACACCATCAATCCCTGAGCCCCTGTACTGTTCAAGCACACCGAGGACGATGATGCGAACGGTAGTGATACGATTCCGCTTTGTGATGATATGCCATACGCCAGGGAGAAGATGTCCGCTACGGTTATGGATGAGGCATTCGTTGATGTCAGGCAGCGCCAATGCAAACCCGACAGCACGTCCTCCTATCTCCGCAATGAGGACAAGATTTTCGTCGGCAACCTGCTTGAGGTCGGCCGCGAGAAAGTCAAACTCTTCGTCGGTCATTTTCACAAACCCCCAATTTTTTTCCCATGCTGCATTGTAGAGCTCTTTGAGCGTGGCAACATCGCGACGAAATTGCGCGCGGTTGCGAAAGTTCATCGAGCGAATAGTGACACCTGTGCGCTTACGAACAACATTCAGCAGACGCTCGAGTTTGTAGGAGCGGTAATTCTCCTGGTCGAGCAGGTACGCGTAGAGGTCCATCACTTTGCGCAATCCCCAGCCCTCGAGCAGTGAAGAGTAGTATGGTGGATTGTACGGCATCAGAATGACCGGGGGGCGGTCGAATCCCTCCACAAGGAGCCCACATTCATCATTCATCGAGGGATTAACAGGACCACGAATATGTGTCATTCCACGATTGGAGAGCCACTCACTTGCAGCATCGAGCAAAGCACTCGTTACATCTTGAGAGTAAATGCTCTCGTAAAACCCGAAGAATCCAACGCGGTCAGCATGAGTGCGGTTGTGATGTTCGTTGATGATTGCAGCGATTCGTCCGATCAGTCCCGTTCGGTCTTCTGCAAGGAAGAGCACAATATCGCTATGCTTGTAAAACGGGTTTCGCCGCGTGTCGAGGAGCTTCATGCGATCGAAAATCAGTGGAGGGACCCATCGTGGATCCTGTTGGTAAAAACGCCACTGTGCTTTGACGAAACGGAGCCGATCGCGTCTGCTCAGCACGTCAAGTTGAAGGACCTTCATCATGTGCTCCAATGAAATGTAACAGTTTTACGGCACCCGCCATCCTAACCGGAACTCCCACTGTTTTTGTTGGCGTGAGAGACTTTGCCCGGGGTTTGCAGTTGCCTGAAATTGCGCGACAAGGTTCCGCAACCATTCGATGCCAAGTGCATTACCGATCGAAAGGTCGAGCATGATTTGACTATTCTGCGCGAGGTCGGCGACGGAGCCACCGACAGTGACATTCGCACCGAAGAGCCTCCCAGTCAGCATGATGCGTGCTTGCGACAGACTTGTCACATCACTTGAACCAAAGTCAATGTTGACATTTTGAATAACGCCGCCTTGGAGAGCATTCGTCAAAAAAGCGGATACAGCGGCTGATCGTGCTGCATTGACACTTTGGTCTAGTGCTGAGGTTGCAACACTCCCATTGGAGCCACCAGTAAGTTCCTCCTGTGTGCGACCAAAGAGGAGGAGGAGGAGGGCATTCGTCATGATTCGGCTCGAATCTCCGCGCATTCCCGGCGCACGTTCACCGTTTATCTCATAGGTCATCTGAACGCGAGGCTGACGCTTTGTACCTGTGATCGTGAGTAAGACACGATAGCGTTCACGACGGTTCTCACTTCCGATGATGCGTTCGCCATCATAGACAGCCTGTAGGTTCACCTCAGGATTGTCGAGAGCACCGGTAGTGAAGCGAAGCTGTCCACTGGCGGTGAATGTGTTGTAGAATTTGTATGTCGAAGAGGGCTCAACGACAAGAGTACCTCGTACCTCCGTACGCCAGTTGCCGTCGCGAATGAACCGCAAGTACTCATCGCGATTCTCCTGTTCGACGAATGCAACGAGCTGTTCGACACTTGAGAAATCCATCTTGACACGAATTTGCCGACGGAACTTGACGTCCACACTCGTGTAGAGACGCTCAGTAAATCCAGGTGCTATGATTAGTCGTTGTGTTGAGTTCACCCTTGGAATGCGCGCGGGAAGATCTCCAATACTTGTATCTGCTCGTGGTAATAGTGTCACCACATCGGTGATGAGGTAGCCTTCGCCCGTTTTCTGGTAGCGGAACGAAGAGGTTTGAGTGACGACAGCCGTCGTGGGAGGAAATGTAATATCGGCATCCTCTACACTCAGAAAGCCGATTAGTCGGGGTTCCGTGATTGTTCCAACAACGTTGAGCTGCCGCAGTTGGCGGTCGTCTTGCGTTGAGATGACTACCCGACCATACATCGTTGAATTGACGGCTGCTGTTGCGGGACTCATCACCAATAAGCCACGGTTACCTGGAATACGGATGGAGATGTTGAGTGAATCTGGTTGTAAACCGTTGAATGTTACACGCCCCGAGGCAGTCGCAGTTCCTCCTATGAGATCACCTGCATCGTTGAAGAGCGCGATTGTATCGAGTTCTAAGACATTGTTGTGGAGTGAAAGGACGCCCCGACTGCGGTAGCGGATGTTCGTCGCAGGTACGAGGAATTCCGCATCGTCATAGCGTGCAGACCCTGTGAATTCAATGTTACCTGGGAGCGTCCCCCCGATGGTGATAAATGCATCGGCACGACCGTGGAGCTGGGAAATAGCAGGTAAGAATGGTTCGACGAGCGTCAGTGGGAACTGATTCGCTTGGAGGAAGACTGCCACACGTTCCTGTTCCCGAAACCTTGCGTCGAGTGGAATCAGAGAAAGGTCAACAGGCACCTCGACAAAGCGCACATCGAGTGCTGTTCGCACCGAGTCACTCGAGTGTTTGATGAACAAGGTTGTACTTCCTCGCAGGAATGATCCATCGTAATTGAGCGTAATCTCCTGTCGGCCAGTAGGGATTTCACTGTAGAAGAGCTTCCCCAGAGTACCGTTAACCGATAAGCGAGGGTGTTCCCAACTACCTTCCGCTGAGATAACCAGCGAGTCAATGTTCCCTTTGAGCTGCTGGACAATCTCGATGGTGCTCAATGCTGGGATTGCTGCCAGAGTACTGAGGTCATACGTTCGCAAGGTGATCTGGCAGTCAGGACCACTTGGTCGTAGGTCCCCGCCAAGATGTAGTGTTGCATCGCTCTGGTCATGGTCGAGCAGAGCGTCGAGCGTGAGTGTACCAGCATCCATCGTTGCTATCAACGGTTTGGCAAGACTCCACGAGAACATGGGAGATAGTCCGACTAACCCACGAGCAATGTGAACGCTGTACTTCGTTGCGGCAAGTGGCTTGACGACTGCTGCGAATTGAAGTGGGAGTGTATTCTCAATCCACGCGGTATCGGTAGCTACTTCCAGTCGGGAACTATCCCACCGACAGTCGAGTGTAGGCCGGACGATACGGAGACTCCCAATGCGTATGACGGAGTCAACGTCAGCGCGGAGTAGTGCCTGCGATACCTTCGGAGCGTGGTCAAGCTCAGTGAACGAAGCATCGAACGATGCTTCCAGAGGCATCGAGGCAAGATAGAAGCCACCGTGGTTCGAGACAATGAGTCGGCTGATTGAAATTGTATCGAGCACAATTCGGCTCCGTGAGCGACCAGCAGTGATGCTTCCAGCAAGAATGCCCTCTGCTTCGATAGCCAAAGGGGCAAAAAGTGGTGCCAAAAGGGAAAGGCTCTGTGCATGGATGCTAAACGTTGTCTCGAGGGTGTCCGGTAACGTGGTGAGCACAGGTAGTGATGATGTCTCTTGGCCACGTGCAGCATGGAGGATTGACTGAATGAGGCTGTCGGTGAGCATTGCATGGCTGCTCAATACTTGACCAAGAGAATTGAGACCATAACGCCCGCGGATAAATGCCGATATCTGAGGGGATCGCAGAAGAATGAGACGATGTCCAAATGTGTCGAAATCGAGCGCTGCATTCAAGCGGAATGGGAAAACTGCGCGGTCTTGGAACACAAGCTCGGTAATGTCTGCATCGAGTGTAGCGCGCATGCTGTCCAGGTGTGTACCACTACTTTCCAGCGTTACCGTTGAGGAGAGAAGTTCCGGTGCGACAGAGCTCCCGAGGAACTGCCGAAGCGGCATACTATGGGCGACGAGTTGGAGCTTGCAGTGGTAATCACCAGTCAACATGATATTCCCACGACCGTGGAGGCGTGGCTGTTCTTGACCGTTGAGTTGTGTGAACACTGCTTCAAGCGTGTCAAGAGTGAGTCTGCTGCTGTCGAGCCTTGCCAGGATGGTTGCACGGGAAAATCGCCATGCTGTAACGTTGCTGGTGTCAAGCATAAGTGCAAGCTCAGCATGTGCGGATGTGATGCTGATACCCTCGCCTTTTAACGATATCCTGCCGGTCAATGTTGAGGTAGGGAATGTCTTGTCAAACGATGCAAGGTTAAGTCCACTGAATGTACCAGTAACAACATATCCTATGCGATTACCCATGGAGACTCCAATATCAAGCTCTGTGGCTCCGGCGCTTGTCATGGTGCGAATATTCATATGGACGGAATCTCCATTTCCATTCGCGATAAGAGATTCGATGCGACAGTCGTTGAGTACTGGAATGCTCGGAAGGTCCAGCCAACGAGCAAACGCGCGCACATCGTTCCACCGCATCCAGGAGGGGTGAAGTTTGACGTTCCATGTCAGCGCAGCAGAATCTCGCAAGTGGTGCAACGTGAAATAGCCTCGGAGGTGTGTGGAACCCACGTTAGCATGTGCAAAGTCAACCCTGAAACTATCGAGTGACCCTTCGACTGTTGCACCGAGATCAATGCTTCTTCCCAGTGTAATCTCTGTCGGAATGATATGGTATGCATCTGATGGATCGAGTGGAGAAAGCGCAATCATTGCACGGAATGGCAAGGTTGAATTGCCAATGCCGATCGCTGCTTCGGTAATCGTAACGTGTGAGGCGGGAAGCTGTATTGAAAGCGAAGGAATCTGGAGCGAAGCAGAATCAATGGCAGCAACCCCACGGACGGAACGTAGTTCCCACCCACTTATGCGATCTCGTGCACTTAGTTCATCAAGGGCGATTGTAAAACGGCTCTCTGCAAGATATCCGAGAACTGTTGCACGCAGTTGGAGATCAGTGATGACTGCATTGAATGGTTGAAACCGTGGGGGTGACAACTCGAGAGAATCTGTCGTTGTGAATCTATTCTCGGTAACGATTTCGCCATCCACAATCCGGAACGACCGGACATACAGGTGCAGCGACGGAGGCTCACTCGATGAACCAGAGGGACGGAGGAGATGCTCGAAGTTCCAGGTACTATCACTTCGCCGCACCAAGTGTATGCGCGGGAATTGAATCGAGAGTTCTTCAATTGCTATGGTGCGAAACAGGAGTGCTTCGGGGGTATAGCGTAGCTCTACATGTGGTGAACAGAAGAGGGTATCACGTTCTATAATCAGCGCAACAGAGTCGAGTACAACGCCTTCGAAAAGGCGTACACGCATACTGCCGATGGAGAGCTCTGCTTGAAGTTGATTCTGTAGTGCAGCCTGGAGTGCTTTCGCAAGCATGCGATTGAACAGCTGCGTTTGTGCAAGGATGTAGAGTCCAATACCAACGAGCAACAAGAGCGAACCGCTCACTGCTAAGACAAGAGTAGCGACACGCAAGAACCGCCGAATAGGCGGAATTCCGCGAGCAAAACGCTGTGAGATGAGTGCGTATCGGAGTCTGCGATTCATCGAAGTCATAGACGTTGCAAGTTACCATTCCGCTTGAGATGCTCCCGTATCTTTGTGCATTCATGCGTTGCTCTAGCTTAGCATGTCGCGTCAGTACCTCATCACCGCAGCATTACCCTACGCAAACGGATACCTTCATCTCGGCCACATCGCTGGCGCATATTTACCTGCCGATCTCTATGCACGGTACCTTCGACTGGCTGGTGAACAAGTTCTATTCGTCTGTGGATCTGATGAGCACGGGGTCGCTATCACCATCCGTGCTGAGCAAGAAGGGAGGAGCCCTCAAGAAGTCGTGGATCACTATCACGCTGCAAACAGAGAAGCCTTCGATGAGTTCGGGATTAGCTTCGACGTTTATGGTCGCACGTCGAGCCCATTGCATCACCGCTTCGTGCAGGATTGGTTCTTGGATTTCTACCAACGTGGCTTGCTAGAGGAGCGGCAGCAACTGCAGTTTTACGATGACCACGTCGAGATGTTTTTGCCCGACCGTTATGTCGAAGGAACATGTCCCAACTGTGGTTACGAACGCGCCCGTGGGGATCAATGCGAGCAGTGTGGAGCGTACTATGATCAGCTTGCGCTCAAAAATCCGCGGTCGCTCCTTTCTGGGAAACCTCCGGCAGTCCGGCCAACCACACACTGGTACTTTCGACTAAGTCAATTCCAACAGGCGCTGGAAGATTACATCGCATCGCACGAGAAGGATTGGAAAGAAAATGTCCTCCAGCAAGCTCGAGCGTGGCTCAAACAAGGATTGGACGATCGGGCGATCACACGCGATTTGCGGTGGGGCGTCCCCGTACCGCTTCCGAACGCAGAAGGCAAAGTCCTGTATGTTTGGTTTGAAGCACTCTTAGGGTACATCAGCTCTACGCAACAATGGGCACGTGAGCAGAACGATCCAGAACGGTGGAAGCAATGGTGGCTCCGTTCGGACGAGAACCAAACCTACTATGCTGCGTTCATTGGGAAGGATAACATCGTGTTCCACACCTTGATGTTTCCTGCGATGCTCATGGCACGGGGCGATTACATTCTGCCATCGAATGTGCCAGCAAACGAATTCCTCAACCTCGAAGGCCAAAAATTTTCGAAGTCGCGCAATTGGAGTATTGATCTCCGAGATGCGCTCCGCGATTTTCCGCACCCGCACCATCGCGATGCACTTCGGTACACACTCGCGATGAACTTTCCCGAAACGCGGGATGCAGATTTTACCTGGAGCGATTTCCAATCCCGTACGAATAACGAGCTCGCAGCAATCGTCGGCAACTATGCTAATCGTGTCATTGCGTTCATCGCCCGTCATTTTGATGGCGTTGTACCAACCCTTTCGGAGAACGACCGCGAGTTCCCCCTTCGATGGCACACGGCGATCGCCAATCGCGTTGGGGGTAACGGTGCATTTGCCAGCGAATATTTTTCCACTGAAGAACGAGCGCTCCTTTCTGCGATCGTCCATGGTGCAGAATCAATCGCTGCGGCTTATCGAGCTTTTCGCTTTCGTGATGCTGTCAACGAGACGATGAACCTTGCACGAGCAGCGAATAAGTTCTTCAACGATACTGCACCGTGGAAGACTGTCAACGATGATCCTGCGTGCTGCGCACGAACGCTCTATACCTGTGTGCAGGTGCTTCGAAGTATTGGTATCGCAATCGCACCAGTAGCGCCGAATCTTGCACGGAGCATTCAGCATCTCTGTGGTATCGAACAGCCTATGCTTGGTGACCCCACAGGAGGATCAGCAGGAGTAAATGTTTGGGCAACAATTCCCCAACCGCTGGTTGAACAAAGGACACCGCTTGGCAAGCCGCAACGCCTTGTCGAACTCGTTAGCGATGAGCACATTGCTGCCCAACGTGCAAAACTTGGTGCGACTGTTGCTCCGCAATCAGCGACATCGAATGAGCGCATTAGCATTGACGATTTTGCTCGAATTGAACTGCGCACAGCTCGCATCCTTAGTGCTGAACGTGTTCCGAAATCGAGCAAGCTTGTAAAGTTGATCGTTGATCTCGGAAGTGAGAAGCGTCAGATTGTTGCTGGCATCGGTAAATACTATGCACCGGAATCGCTCATTGGGCTCGATGTCGTCATCGTTGCAAATCTTGCCCCGGCTCGGTTAATGGGGGTCGAGTCGAACGGGATGGTATTGGCAGCTAACAACGGCGAGCACCTCGTTTTGATCTCTCCGCGTGGAGAAATCCCTCCTGGCTCGATCGTACGGTAGTAAATTCGCCACCGATTCTATCCACTTGCTTCCTCATGCTGCGGTACGTTCTCGGACGGCTTGGATATACACTGCTGATGTTGCTCGGTGTTGTCACGGTCTCCTTTTTTCTGGTCCGTGCAATACCCGGTGATCCTGCCCGAGTGATGCTCGGCCAACGTGCAGACGAAGCAACGCTCGAAGCGCTCCGCGAACAGTATGGCTTCAATAAGCCTCTCATTGTACAGTATTGGCGGTACTTGGAGCGACTTGTCATGGGGGATTTGGGCCGCTCGATAGCATCGAATCGCCCAGTGCTCGAAATTGTCATCGACCGCTTGCCCGCCACAGCACTCTTGGCAACGGTAGCAATGGTGATTGCTACAGTGTTTGGCATTGCGCTTGGAGTACTCTCTGCTGTGCGCGCGAACACATGGCTCGATAGTGCAACGATGGCGCTGTCGCAATTCGGGATATCACTTCCTTCGATCGTCATGGCGATCTTCCTCATGGTGATCTTTGGACAAGTGCTCCCATGGTTTCCGATAGCTGGCTACGTCGATCGCGGTATTGAGTATCTAGTGCTACCTGCGATAACGCTTGGGATTCGTCCGTTGGCAATCATTGCACGTGTGACTCGCTCGAGCATGCTTGAAGTGCTAGGGCAGGACTACATTCGTACCGCGCGGGCGAAAGGGTTGCATCCGGTACGCGTCATTACCGTCCACGCATTGCGGAATGCACTCAATCCGGTGGTCACAACGGTGGGAACATGGTTTGCCGGTTTGCTCGCAGGTGCCTACTTTGTCGAGTACATCTTCAACTGGCCGGGCATTGGCAGCGCAGCATTCGATGCTATTACAAAGCTCGATTATCCAGTTATCCAAGGAACGGTGCTCTTTACAGCGGCGGTATTTGTAGTCGTGAATTTCTTCTCCGATGTGCTCTATGCGCTGCTCGATCCACGAGTCGAACTTTTGTCACACGGGAGACACTAATGCTGTTCCGAGTTGCACTTGTTCTTGCTGTAGCTGCGCTTGTTTGTGCGCGATCTCGTCCTGAATCACACCACTCTCCTAACACTTTCGCAATGAGCATGGATAGTTACGATGTCGCAACGTTTGGTGCGGGCTGCTTTTGGTGCACCGAAGCGATTTTCTCTCGGCTCGAGGGTGTCATCTCGGTCGTACCGGGCTATAGCGGTGGCCACGTTCCCAATCCCACTTATGAACAAGTCTGCTCTGGCACGACAGGACATGCTGAGGTCTGCCAGATTACGTATGACCCTAACCGTATTTTCTACGACGAGCTGCTCGATGTATTCTGGAAAACACATGACCCCACAACACCGAATCGTCAAGGGAATGACATCGGAACCCAATACCGCTCGGTGATCTTCTACCACTCGGATGAACAGCGGCAGCGTGCGGAATACTTTAAACGGTTGTTAGACTCCAGCGGCGTTTATGAAGCACCAATCGTAACGGAGATTGTTCCGTTCGAACGATTCTGGCCAGCGGAAGAGTACCATCGCAACTACTTCGAGCGTCATCCGGAGAAAGCATACTGTGCGCTTGTCATCCGTCCGAAGGTGGAAAAATTCGAGAACGTCTTCCGATCGAAGGTGCGCAAATCGCGATGAGCTCTAAGCCTCAGCGGAAGAAACAATTCCTCCGTACTCCATCCTACCCTGGCGGCTCCAAGGCGCTCAGAGAATTTATCCAGCGGAACCTGCGCTACCCAACCGAAGCATTAGTGCATCGAGTCGAAGGAGATGTTCACGTCGCATTCGAAGTCGATGAGGAAGGCTATGTACACCGTCCTCGAGTCGTCCGCGGAATTGGGTTTGGTTGCGATGAAGAAGCAGTACGCGTCGTTTCACTCCTCCGATATCGTCCTGTACGCAATCGAGGGGTTAAAGTGACTTCCCACATGGATTTGGTAATCCATTTCCGGCTGCCTACGACGCAGTCAGTGGAAATTGTTTATCACTTTCGTCCAGCGGGTGACTCATGAGGAGTGCCGTGCAGGCAACCCAGACGATGTCCTGCCAAGTGCATCCACGGGAGAGATCGCAGTAAGGCTTAGCCAAGCCTTGAACAATTGGTCCAAGGGCAATTGCTCCTGCAAGACGTTCGGTGAGTTTGTATGCAATGTTGCCTGCATCGAGATTTGGAAAGATCAGCACCGCCGCTCGACCAGAAACAGGCGACTCAGGAGCTTTTCGAGCAGCAACGTCAGGGACCAGTGCTGCATCTGCTTGTAATTCGCCATCGCAAAGAATATCAGGGCGGCGCTTATGGGTTACATGCACGGCGTGTTGTACCTTATCCACGCACGGGTGAGAAGCGCTCCCTTTCGTCGAAAAGGAGAGGAATGCCACAGAAGGTTCCTGGCCGATGATGCGACGGTAGTTGTCCGCTGTCGCAATTGCAATGTCAGAAAGCTGATCAGAGGTCGGCTCTGGCACGACTCCGCAGTCAGCGTAGAAGAGAATTCGCTCTGGGAGCACCATCACGAAAAAGCTGCTCATTGTGCGGTTTGGAGGTGCTAATCCTACAGTCGAAAGCGCAGCACGGAGGACGGCACTTGTTGTTGAAAGCGAACCAGCGACAACAGCGGTCACATCGCCTTGGTTGAGCAAGATGCCTGCTGCGTAGAGTGGATCGAGTGCGCGCCGGCGGGCAAGTTCTGGCTCGAGAGGCTTGCTGCGTTCACTTGCGATGAGGTAGCTCATCAAGCGTGGCAAGTGGGCGTGCGGTTCGAAGATTTCGATGTTCGGTGGAAGAGTGATACCGTTGGATTCTGCCACGCTGCGGATTGTGAGTGCATCACCAATCAGCCAAGGGTGAGCAATTTGGTGTGTTGCTATGTAGGATGCAGCTTGGAGTGTGCGTCCATCTGTTGCATCGGGGAATGCGACGCTGCCCCGAATGGTTGCAGCACGCTCCTCCAGCCGATTGAGAAATGCCCGTTGAAAGTCAGTCATTGCCTCGCTCTTATTCTTCGTTGTGCAAAAATCCGTAGAAGTACCGATTGAGCAGCGGGTAGCGTGCACGTAGTTTGGCGCCATGTGAGGGTACCAGAACAATGTAGGGGCTCTCTACTCCGGGATAGGTGAGAGCGTGGAGCGATCGCTTCGCGCCCTTCACTTTTGTGATCGAGAGTGAATGCGTAATTTCCCTGTAAATTGATATCCACGTGCACTGGTGTGGACGTATGCATCGCCTCACTGTTCAGGCTGGACGAACGACTGCGCTTCAGGCAACGCTCTTTGGTGTATTGCTCGTAGTGAGTGGTATCCTGTTTTTCCATCTCCTCGCACTTCCAGTGTTGGAAGCCATCTTTCGTGATTCGCTTGGTGCGCGCATTGACTTTGTCAATCGTTGGTACGAATGGCGACTTGTTGTTGACCTCAATAGCGGTGGTATCTACAATCGAGACATTGAGGCTAAGGTGTACCTTTTCAATCCAATGCTTGCCTTGGCACCAGTGACAATCGCGATGGGCTTTGTCGTCGCAAGTATCGTTAGTGCATTGCTTCCACCCTCTGTTGGCCTGCTGCGTAAAAACTTGGAACGAGAAATTGCACAGGCACTCCATCAGCTTGCGGAAAACGTATATGGCATTGCTTCCCAGCCGTTGGCAGAAGAAATTGCGCTTCGAATTCGCAAAGCAACAACAGTTCAGCTTCACGACTTAGCGACCGAATACGGCACGTCAATTGATGATTTACTTCTGCTCCAGCGAGCATTACTCTGGCAGTCAGGAGGACTGCGGAGAATTGTCTTCCTTGCATCCGCAGTTCGGCTGTACTTGCGTAACCATTTTACAATCGAGTACGAGCAAGCGGTGCTTGGGAGCATCTACGTAGGTGCTGCGGTTCTCATTATCATCATTGGCTTACGTGGACTTCAGTTCATCCCGAAGGAACGGCCCTCGCTTGTGCTGTTTGCAATCGCGTTGGAGTTTGTGCTGCTGATAGCTTACGCTGTAACGCTTATGTTCTCACCATCGCAGGAATCACCCTCTCGGCAACGGAACGAATTGTCGGAGGTGTTTGGAGCAGCATCCATCGCAACAAGCCCGCTGGCTTCCGTTCGCTACTCGTAAAAGCTCTTGCGGATGTTTATCGCGTTGCCGTCGCCAGCGTCTCGGAGCGATGACGCTCCCAACCACGAACGATCGCACTGAACACGGCAACATGCACAATCATTCGCTCCAGCCGAGCAAAGGGTAACGGGAGCAAGCCAACGAGCAACGACGATATCTTCGTTTGTGCAATGCGACAGATGACCCGGTCGAGCCATCGTGTACCGACCAGATAGCGCAGTCCATAGATATGGTGCTGGTCGGGGTGCTTTGCCGCAATGTAGGGTAGATTGACTCTTCCGAATTCTTCCATTTGCGCTAATGCTTGCTCGAGCGTTTTGTTCATGGCACTGTAGCCGAGAGCTGCTGTGTTGAACAGTACCGGTACGCGAAATGTTTTGTGGAGGCGAAGCGCAAATTCAGTGTCGCCGCCGCCATAGCTAATCATCTGTTCGTCTTGTCCACCAAGTTCGTGGTAGAATCGGCTCGGTAGTGCCACATTACCGGTCGTCAGGTAGTAGTACGGGATGAGGTCGCCGTGACGGTACTTGTTTTTGCCACGATGCTGGATGTACCGCGCCCAAACGTTCTCATGAATATTCACATAGCTGATGTCGCCGACGGAGACGCATTCGCCGGTACGCAAGAATTCGTAGTGTTCAGCCAACCATGTCGGTGCTGGCACGACGTCGGAATCGAGCATTGCGACAAACGGTGCAGTGATGTGTGGGAGAGCCAAGTTGCGGGTGGCGTTTCGCCCACGATGCTCATGTTTCGGATGGCTGAGCACCCTGTGAGGGAATGGGAGCATGCGGTGAGCGAGCAATTGTCGCACTGTTGGACTTTCGCCATCAATGCAAATCAGAACGCGAAAGGACGGAAATGTCTGTTTCTCGAGTCCATCGAGGCATTCGCTCAGCTCATGAGCGTTATCAAATGTGGGTACAATGACGTCGAACGTACAGCTCATTTGGACGCAAGGCTGTTGAAAATCTCAAGTGCGACGTCAGAAAAATCGTAGAGCCCGCGTTTGCCCGCAATCCATTCTGCCGCTAACATTGCGCCGAGTGCAAAGCCGCGCCGTGATTTCGCACGATGGGTAATCTCAATCGTATCCGCCTCAGAATCTGCGATAATCGTGTGTGTGCCAACGATGCTGCCGACTCGGGCGGAGCTTACCGTTATCGTCCGGTCATCAATAGGCTGGGAGAGATCAGAAACGATTGATGCATCAAAACAAAGGTGCTGTTGCAGTGTCCGAGCGAGCATGAGTGCGGTGCCACTAGGATGATCACGCTTTGCACGATGATGGAGCTCGTGGATGTGGAGTTGGTAGTTCAGCGTCGGTACAAGAAGCTGTCCGAGCTGCACAGCAAGGTGCCGTACCAGTGCAATACCGACCGAGAAGTTCGCTCCGATGACGATCCCTATCTTTTTGCTGGCATCATGAATACGTTCCGATGTTAGATTCCAACCCGTTGTACCGATGACCAGTGATGTGCCAGCATCAGCACACAGGTAGAGGTGTTGTTCAACTGCAGCAGCGCTCGAGAAATCGAGTGCGACGTCGGCTTCTCGGAGTTGATCTAATTGTACCAGATTATGTGCAGTAGCCCGGAGTACAATCTGGTGGCCACGATCGTATGCAGCCTCTTCGATCGCCTTGCCCATACGTCCGTACCCAAGGAGTGCAACTCGGAGCGATCTCATAAGACCTGCAACTTCATATTGTTTGAGAATTCGAGAGTTCTTCCTGCATTACTGTAGAAGGATTGGGAGATACATAGCAGCCTTCAAAGAGAGCGATGCGATGCGTTGCGGGCAGGTGTGCTGCGAAGAATGGGTCGTGTGTTGCGACGATGATTGTGGCGCCTCGCTCATATTCTTTTCGCAGTTCTCTTGCGACGAGAGACGTTGTGTCAACGTCGAGATTCCCCGTTGGTTCATCGGCGATGATGCAGGCAGGTTCGCTTGCGACTGCGCGTGCTATTCCAACCAAGTGACGTTCCCCCATTGAACATTCGGACGGAAACTTTTCGCGGATGTAACTGATGCCAAAGCGCACAAGAACGTCGAGCGTACGATTCCGTGCGTTCGTGGAGGTAAATTTTCGCACAAGGAGGGTAAGGTAGATGTTGTCGAAGACTGTCAGCTCGTCGAGCAGACGGACGTCTTGGAAACAGATCCCCATGCTGCGTCGGAGTTGTTGGATACGACGTCGGCTCAGACTGGTTGCGTGTACACCGTTGATAAACAGAGTACCCTCGGTTGGAAGAACATCTGCATAGAGCAAACGCAACAGGGTTGTTTTTCCAGATCCGGTTGGTCCTGTAATCAGCAGTATACTGCGTGCGGGAATCTGTACGCTGATATTATTGAGTGCAAGTATTGAATCGAACGTGACACTGACGTTTTGAAGTTCGAAGTGCATCGAGGCTCAGTATGAATCGACACAAACAAAGTTACGGTAGCTCATGCACCATGGGGACCGGTCTTCGGAATGGGTGCGCGATCTCGAACATAATGGTCGAGCCACCAGCGGATGTCGTAGTCGCTTTCGTTTCGCCTACCAGCCAAGATATGGTCAGCGTTGTCGTATAGGATGAGCTTGTATGGGAACTGAAGTCGCTGGAGTTCAAGTGCTAAATGGAGACTTTGCTCCGGTTCCACGCGGCTATCGCCAGTACCATGTAAGATGAGCAGTGGAGTTGTGCGTGGAAGCTCATGTGCCCAGACAATGACGGATCGCTCGCGTAACTGTTCCTCGATCGGTTGTGCAGGGTTGAGAAATCGGTTGAACATCCGACGCGTAGGAGACTGCGGTGAACAACGGTGGAGCATCGTGGGAGCTCCAATCGTGACTGCAGCACGGAATGCTTGGGTGCGACGGAGCATCATAAACGCCATCATTCCACCGCGACTACCGCCGACCAGACCTAGTCGGTCCATATCCACAGTCCCGAGCTCATCGAGGAGAGGGATGAGATTAAGTGCGTCGCGGACATCACCATCGCCCCACTGTTCAGTACCGTCGCTTCCACCCTGACCACGATAGTTGCTTGCTGCGACTACATATCCCCAACTTGCGATGGTGCCGAGATATTGGTAAGCGCCTTCGGCTTGTAATACAGCGCGTTCCCCTGCACCGCCACGGTTGAAGATGACGGCAGGATATGGCGAACTCCCGGCAGGAGGCAGCGCCAAGAATCCACGGATGCGCAACCCTTCACTTGCGTACGAAATGGCATACATCTGTATCTTTTCGAAGCGCGAGAAGACTTCCGGTTCCAGCCTTCGACGCATGATGCTTCGAATGCTTGGAGGCATTGGTACTGGCTGGCGTTCGATGAGTCTCCCGTCCGGGTAGCGCATCACTGCTTCGGCTGGCGATAGCGTGTCCGGTATTTTTCAGCCAAGCGAGTTTGTTTGCTTTCCAGTGAGACACGACGCCCCTGGATGAATGCAAGCTCAATGCGATTACCGATCACGTCGAGCACATCTCCACTAGAGACTATGAGCGTAGCGTCCTTGCCGACATCAATCGAGCCAATGCGGTCGGCTACACCGAAGATCTCGGCTGGCGAAAGGGTCAGTGCACGCAGTGCGGCGTCCTTCGGCAATCCGAATGCAACAGCGGTTCCTGCCTGGAACGGTAGATTCCGTTGTTGCCAGAACCCTGCATCGCTGATAGCGAACGGAATTCCAGCGCTGTGGAGGATGGCCGGCAATCGGTAGGGTATGTCGTAGCCTTCTTCTTGGCGAAGTGGTAGGCTATGGACGCGTCCAACGATTACCGGAAAGCCGCTCTGCTTGATTTGGTCAATACACCGCCACGCATCAGAGCATCCGACAAGTATAGCGCGCAAACCAAAGTGTTGAGCAAATTCGATAGCGCGGAGGATTTGCTTGTATTCCCAGCAGCGAATCATCACGGGGAGTGTGCCATCGAAGACTGGACGTAATGCTTCGAAGCGGATGTCTCGTTTTGCATCTGCAAGTCCAGCGCTCGCTGCACGTGCGTACATCTTGGCTAAGCGGTAATAGTCATACAGTGCGGCGATCTGCCGTTCAGCGTCGCGACGTTGCTCTTGTGGACTCCTCCGCAACCACGGGGCACGTGCCGTTGCTAAGGAGGGGAAGTTGACCACAAGTGCTGCGGGTGTCTTTAGTGCGATGTCCTCCCGCGTCCATCCATCGAGCTGCATCACAGATGCCCTTCCGCTGACAAGACCACCTTCCGGAGCAACCACAGCAACAAGGACACCATTGAAGCGCACCGTCGGGATGACTTCACTATCGGGATTGTAGGCAACATCAGCGCGGACGTTCGGGTTAAATTGTCCGACTTCTGCAACGTCGCGTGTGGCGCGCACTGCCTCGATCTCAACAAGCCCAATCGTTGAATGTGGTGTAATCAAGCCGGGATAGATGTTCTTCCCTCGACAATCGTACTGCACAGCATTGGGCGGAATGGTGACGTCACGCCCAACAGCGACGATTTTTCCTCGATCGAACAAAACGGTACCGCCTTCGATTACTCCGTTGGAGATAGTGTAAACATTCCCACCGACGAGAGCAATTGGTTTCTGCTGGGGTGGACTTGGCGTCTCTAAGTGAACTGCTTGCAGCAATGAGGTGAAGGCGAGCAAAGCGAGTAACGTCGTTCGCATCATGGTCTATTTACGGGAAATGTTTGCAGTTCAAAGATAATTCTGACTGTTCAAAAGAAATGCCCCTCGACGTCACCACAACATCGAGGGGCACTCCCCGAGACTTTCACCACCACAACGAAAGGAGGCATTCCATACTCTCTCCCTGCGCGAAAATAATACGCAATTGGAAGGGTTGCAACAACTTTTTTCCCCACTATAACGGGTCAAAAAAATTCTTGTAACGGTTCATTATTGGCACAATTTTGTATGGCAGGTATAAATCCCAAGGCACCTCACTCTGCTGAATGTACATTCCCTGTCGAGGCATCTGGTTCGGCCGATATTGGTGCAGGGGAGCGAGCGAAGAGTGTTCGGAGTGGCGGTATGCGGTGTCCAACGAATAACAGGAGGATCAATCCACAGGAAACTGCAGCATCTGCGATGTTAAAGACCCACCACCGTTGCAGTATGACACTACCGACTTGGATGTCGGGGATATCCACGTCGAGAAAATCCACCACGCGACCGTAGAAAAGTGGAGCCTCACCATAGAGGACACCGTAGAAAACCCGATCGATGAGGTTACCAATTGCACCAGCTAAGATTAGTGCAATTGCCATCTGTGCTTTCCATGCAACACACATGCTGTGCATCCGATAAAGGAGTAATCCGAGGACGAATGCTGCAGCGATGGAAAACAAGCTCAGTACAACTTTTGCAGCACCGAATTCGATGCCGAACGCCATACCGGGATTCTCGATGAACGTGATGCGTACGAAATCGCCAATGAGTGGTTTTGACTCTCCTAATTGCATCCCGCGGTGTTCAAACCCAAAGAGGGAAAATCCCTTGACTGCAAGCTTGGTTACTTGGTCGAAAAGGACGATTGCAATGACGACTGCCGATGTCCAGTTGCTTTTCATTGAAGTGCACGTTGCTGTTTACGATTCCGCTGGGCGTTGACGTACGAAGTGAATTTGTCGAGCGGAAGTGTGTTGATGACATCCTCAGTGCGGAGCATTCCATGACGCGCAACGGTGATGCCGTCGGCAAGTTCGCCGAGAGCATCGGTGCTATGAGCGTCGGGATTAATTGCAATCGGTACACCGAGCTCACGTGCGCGCTGATGATAGCGCCAGTCCAGGTCGAGACGGTACGGATTGACGTTGAATTCGATCGCTGTTCCTGTGCGTGAAGCTTCTTGGAGAATCTGCTCGATGTCTATTCGATATCCTTCGCGGCGGAGTAAAAGACGGCCCGTCGGATGCCCAAGGATGGTCGTGAATGGATTACGGAGCGCGCGGCAGACACGCTCGGTCTGGAGATGTTCTGGCAAATCGAAGTGTGTGTGGATGGAAGCAACGACGATGTCAAACTGTGCGAGCACCTCGTCCGGATAATCGAGCGATCCATCCGGAAGGATATCGGATTCGATGCCGTGCAGAATGTGGATGCCTGTACCTCGACAATTGAGCTCATCAATTGCAGCTCGCTGCTCGAACACACGTTCGATACTGAGGCCTCCTGCATATGCTGCGCTACGGCTATGGTCACAGATCGCGATGTATTCAAAGCCGAGTTGTGCTGCAGCATGTGCCATATCTTCGAGCGACGATTTGCCATCGCTCCACGTTGTGTGTACGTGGAGCAAGCCGCGCATTGCCTCCATCGTCACAAGCGGCGGAATGCTCTCGCCACGACGTAACCGTTCGAGAAGTGTCGGATCATCCCGTAACTCTGGCGGCACGAACGGGAGATCAAGGTGCGCAAATACTTCCACTTCCGACGGCAAGCCAGGCAGATGATCATGAGCAGACGCTGCGTGGATAAATGCATCACTCCCTGTTGCACGAAAGAGAGCCGTGCCAGCGTTGTCGGGTGACGCCAGGTAGATGTCCACGGCGATTCCACGTTCCAATGAACGATAGTGCCCTGTTTGGAATAGCTCGAAATCGTCGGGTAGCAAGACATCTTCAGGTGCCGTCGAGACAGCCACTATCGCAAGTGATTGGACAACTTCCAAACCGCGACGTAACTCGCCAGCAGGGAGAACATCGCTTGCACCACGATCGAGCAGCAACGTGCGGAGTTCGTTGAACAGACGCCAGCATTTGTGTCGCGGCAGTCTCCCATGAATGGTACGCCAAAATGAAATCGCTTCGAGGAGTGACGCTTGAGTTTTTTCGGTAAAACCTTTGCAGTGGGCGATGCGACCCTCACGGCAGGCACGCTCGAGCTCCTCGATGCTTGTAATGCCGCAAGTTTGCCAGAGCTGACGAGCACGCGAGGGGCCAATACCCCGCAGCTCTGTTAGCTCTACGACGCCACGGGGTATGCTACGTTCGAGCTGGACGAGGTGTGTGATAGTCCCGTGTTCGGTAAGTTCTGCGAGGACACTTCGCACTCCTTCACCAATACCAGGGGCGTGCTTGAGTTCCTCACCGGCAAGTGCAACGCCCAACGGTAGGTCCAGCGCTACGAGAAGTTCTGCAGCACGACGGAATGCACGCGCCTTGAATGGGTTTTCACCTGCTAACTCTAACAAGAGAGCGTAGCGCTCAAGAACGAGAGCAGCATCGCGGCAATGCATCAGTGCAGGTACTAATAACCCAGTTCGATGAGTTTGGCAATGTTCTTTGAGACATCTGCTGCTGAACGTTCGAGCAGAGCACGTTCGTCGTCTGTGAGCTCGATGTGGAGAATTTGTTCGATTCCGGTTGCGCCAAGTTTGACTGGCAAGCCAATGCAAACATCACGTAAGCCATATTCACCATCACAACGTACAGCGCATGGGAGAATTCGTCGTTTGTTCTTGACGATGCTCTCGACCATCTCCACAGTTGAGGCAGCTGGCGCATAGTACGCAGATCCAGACTTGAGGTAATTGACAATCTCGATCCCACCATCCTTAGTGCGCTGAACAATTGCCTCGATCCGATCTTTGGGGAGAAGCTGGGTAAGCGGAATACCTGCGACGGTGGTGTATCGCACCAAAGGCACCATCGAATCACCATGGCCGCCAAGTAGAAGCGCTTGAATGTCTTCGACTGAGCAATCAAGTTCCATCGCGATGAAGGCTCGGTAGCGGGCAGTATCAAGCACACCTGCCATTCCGACGACACGATTACGCGGCAGCTTGGTCACGCGCAACGTCAGGTACGTCATTACGTCGAGAGGATTCGACACAACAATGAACAGTGCGTTCGGCGACTGTGCAACAGCTTGCTCTGCGCAGGATGCTACAATCTTCGCGTTAGCAGCAAGCAGATCGTCACGGCTCATACCTGGCTTTCGTGCCAAACCCGCTGTGATGATGACGATGTCAGATTGCGCAGTTGCCTCATACGAGTTGGTGCCGTGAATGTATGTATCCGAGCCAAGGACTGGCATTGCCTCGAGGAGGTCGAGACCTTTCCCTTGAGGAATGCCCTCGGCAATGTCCACCAAAACAACCTCATTTGCAAGCTCAGTATAGGCAATCTGCTGTGCAACCGTTGCACCTACATTCCCAGCGCCGATAACGGTGATTTTCACTGGAGAATCCTCCACGGTAAGTTGAACACAAACGAAAATGCCCGCGTCCTGGAAACGTCACGCGGGCAAAGGAACGAGCATGGAAGCATCATTTAGTTTGCAGATTCGACGGGATAAACCGACACTTTCTGCCGGTAACGGCCAAAGCGCTCAAACTTGACGACACCATCGACGAGCGCAAATAGGGTGTAGTCACGGCCTAAACCGACGTTAGCGCCGGGGTGCCAGCGTGTACCTCGCTGGCGAACCAAAATGTTACCCGCGCGGACAATTTGCCCGCCAAAGCGCTTGACACCAAGCCGTTTGGAATTCGAATCACGACCGTTCTTTGTCGAACCGCCACCTTTCTTGTGTGCCATAAATGTTAATCGTTGACAGTGATACCCGTTATTTCGATTTCTGTGTATTGCTGGCGATGTCCACGAAGTTTCTTATAGCCTTTGCGACGTTTTTTCTTGAACACGAGCACCTTGTCCGCCTTTCCGTGAGCACGCACGGTTGCGGTAACGATAGCGTTTCTGTACGGCGTACCAACGCAAATGGAATCGCCTTCGATCGTGGCCAACACCGTCCGAAACTCAATCGTATTACCAACCTCAACCGGAAGCTTGGGTACGACGTGTCGCTCTGATGGCTGGACACGGTATTGCTTACCTGCGACTTCGATGATTGCCTGCATGTGATATGCTCCGATTGAAACAGTATTCAAAAATACGACAGCCTCTCTCGCGTGGAGCAATAAGTGAAAAGGTAAGTCCACAATCGTGAGCATTGACAATACTGTAAAAGTGACTGTATGCCCCGGACGTAAACCAAGTTCACCGCACTTTTTCGATTAAGTCCACCATCCGATTCCCTGAAAACATTGGAGTGTTTCAATGTGCTCACGCTACAATCGCAACATTTCATTGTGCACTGAACCAGAATATGGTCGCAGGGATTTGTCTTCGTAACAGTGAATGGGGTGCGGCTCCTAAGTGGCCGACCTATCTATTGCGGCTTACACAGAGTTCAATGCACGCTGATTGTTCCCGATGTGGTATTCGATTTAATCTTTGTTTGAACGTAGACGCAGTGTTGTATCCATGAACGCTGTGTTCTATGGATTAGTCGATTGCCCTCAAGTCAGAAGGAGATGGATTCTCAGATTAGGCCGCGATAGTTCATTGTGCTTTCGCTCTCTATCGTCTCGGTGTAGAAAGGGGCCTCCATGAACGGTACCACATTTTACAATTCCTGCTCTATGCGAATACGAAGGTGGAGACTGCCGCCTTGATCATAAATCGGTGCAATGCGCCAACGAATACGTTGCGCCAAATGTGCCAGGGATGGAAATGATCGAAGTGATTCCTCCAAAAGACGTTTCACTATATACGCTCGAACGAGTGCTGCATGCTCGGGTGGAATAATGTCTCCTGGCTGGATTGGTTCACCGATCTCTGAGACGCTCAGTGGAGGGCCCAAGTACTTTACCGGAGATGATGACGGTGCAGCAGCTACTTCGACTGTAACCAGCGCAGAAGGAGCACAGAGAGTCATTGCTCTGAGTTCATTGCGGAATTCTTCGAATGCTGCATTGTTCATTGGCGCTGATGGGAGCATTGCTCTGCTCACACTCAAATTGTGGTGCACTGCGAGTGTGTGCGCAGTCTGATGTTCTTGGAGGTTAGGATAACAGTCGTTCGAATCGAATGCACCAGTAATTGCGACTTCCCAAACGCTCTGTGTATCTGGTAGCGCGATGGGGAAATCTAGAAGCACGGTGTGCTTTAGGTCGCAGGGTGCGTGCACGTTCCATTGTAGGGAACTATTGCTGCATGTGTTCGTGTAGCGCACAACGTAATGATGCCCCGGTTCCAGTTGAAGGTTGCATAGACCATCGGCACCAACCGAAGCACTCACAATAGTTGTCCCCGTTACAAGCGTGAGAATGCCTTCCAGGCGTGTAGTTGTTGGCGATGGATGCACCTGTATGCGGAGAATAACTGATCCACATAATCTCGCCTGAGTGAGTTGGTAGCTGTTCCCATCGCGTTTTACGCTAAACACCAGGAGAGAATCCCATGGAACTGGCGCAATCTCATCTGCTGGAGACGAAAATGGTGGAGGAAGCGCCAAGGCATTGCTCCATACCCTCGGAGCTGTAGGACGACATAGATAAAGTTCGTAATCTCCACCGGTAATGTCACGCTGCCAATCAAAGAGGAGGGTGCTATCGGACATAAGACTCGGTGTAATGTCGTCCCCAGGAGTTGAAATTCCTACCAACTCTGGCTGCGTCCAGCCTTGAGAAGTTCGTGTGGCGACGTAAATGTCCTTCGCTCCGCGTCCACCAGGCCGATCAGAAACAAAGACAAGCAGCGCTCCATCCGGTGAGAGCGCTGGCTGTGAATTCCATGATTGAGAATTGAGCTCATCAATCCAATGAGGCAACGACCACTGCCGTGTCTTTAAGTGCACTCAACGAGATCAACGTTTGATGGTGTTCGGTGTGCAGGAAATACCAGTAGGAACTGTTCGCTATCCAAACGAGCAAAAGCCGGCTTGCCACCGCCCATTGAATCGAACGGTGCAAGTACGCAGTGTTCGGGTGGTGACCATGAGCCATCGGTTCGTTTCTGCGTACGTAAGAGAAATTCATTCCCATCGGTTTGCATCGCCACGAAGTAGAGTTCGTTCTGATCACGGTAAGCGGCGATGGCGTCACCGTTGATTGCTACGACCGGACTGAGTAGGTGAGGGTGGTGCAACGGTCCGCAACCAATCTAAAGTGCACCAATACCGACAAGTGCACTCACCGTAGCGAACAAGCTTGATGCCAGTGATTGATTCACAGCATGCAATTTACACCTGGATTGGTAGCAAGTAACCTGGTGAGCTCCATCTCTCCACAGCGAGAGGAGAAGCTAAAGTACCCGGTTTAAATGAAACGAGCGCATCTTGTTACCGGACAAGCTCATCGAACTGAGCTGCTAATTGCTGTGCTGCATTGCGACGTTCATAGCGAGCGATTGCGTTGAAGTTCGGAGTGACAAGTGGCTCATTCCGCTGCCATCGGTCGTACCAATCGATGAGCACGGACGTACATTCCTCGGCAGTTTCACAGACAACTCCTGCTTGAGTCTCCGTTAAGAGTTCTTCGATCGCACTACCGTGTGGAGCCAAGGCTAAAATTGCTTTACCGGCACCGAGATATTCAAATACCTTTCCGGGAACAATTGCGTTACGCTCGCTGGAGCGATCAACGATAAGCAACGCAACGTCGCTTGCTTGGAGGAGACGAATACTTTCAGAGTGCGGACGGTACGGGATGAACTCTGTACATGCATACACAGGAGAACGAGAGATATCCGCTGTAACATCTTCACCAATACGTCCAACAAGTCGTAGTCGAACCCGCTCTGGTGACAACACGCCCTGTGCGAAGAGTGTTTCGAGTGCAGTGACAAGTAGTGCTGGATTACGCAAACCGTAGAGTGAGCCGGTGTATGCTATTGTGAACTTGTCCGTGGGTAGTAACTGTGTTGGTGGATAGTCCGCAGCATCGAAGCCGTTTGGAATCGTGACAAATTTTTCGCTCGGCAATGATGGATACTTTGCCAGTGCATCGCGGGTAATCCCATCCCATGCTACCACGATCCGATCGGCACGTTCAAGGCACGAGCGTTCCAACTGGCGGTCAATCCATGCCGGGAGCCACCATCGCTTTGAAGTGGTGAGGAATCCAGTCCATGGATCACGCAGTTCCATCACCCATGGCAGCTCTGACCTGCGTTTTAGAGCACGACCGATGAGCGCACATGTGTATGGAGGGGAGGACGTGTATATCATCGAGATGCCGAAGTGCTTGATGAGCGAGATCCCTGCTGGTACCGCATCGACGATCCAGCCGATTCGTGCATCGGGAATAAACAGGGTCGCTCGAATCCATTCAGCGATGCGTTGGCTCCACGACTTCGAACGATGATGAGTAAGCACAGCGATGTCAATTGGCTGCTGTGTGTTCGTCATCCGGCGGTAAAGCTTATAGGGTTCAAGAATGCGTGTTCGCTCGATATGGAGTGTCGGTGGCGCTTCCGCAAGCAAAGAGTCGTCTCGTGCTGGGAATGTACCTTCGCGCACCGTGAGCACAACAGGCTCCCATGCAAAGTGCGGCAGGTAGCGAATCATTTTCAGAACACGCTGGACGCCTGGTCCACCCGATGGTGGAAAGTAGTACGCAACAACAAGTACGCGACGCACAGCGATTAGAGCGGAAGTGTGATGCCTAATCCAAATACGTTTCGAAGCTGTGTTGCTGGTCCGCGTGTGCCGTCCTCCCGTGTGATAACGATCCGCGGATCATAGGCAACATCCAGCGCAAGGCTTGCACTAAGAAACGAATTAATGCGGAAGGTTACTACTGTGTTCCAGTTTATGATCTGGGATGTAAATGCATCGTACGGTGCAAAGACGGCGAGTTTCGTGTTGAGCTGTACGTTGTGGACAATTTCTGCAATAATTGTGGCGTTGAGAGAGGCTCCCAATTGTAACCGTACAGCTTTGCCTGAATCAACCCCAAGTGTCCCATTTTGGAGACGCCGGTCGAGCACAAGTACAGTGCGGCCTGTCGCAGCCATAAGCGTAATGGTCACTTCTTTCGTCGGTGTGTACGTGCTACCGAGACCGAGGTTGATTGTTGCGGGAGAAAACAAGGTGGATGTGAGAGTATCAGGTGCGTTCGTACCATAACGGAAACCATCGGTTAGTTGTGTTCGGGCATCGAGTTGCAGCGCATAAAGAAGGAGAGAGTCTGGTGTACGGATACCAGCAGTCGAGATGAGGATAAAGCGGTCGTCACTTTTGCGGAATGGCGCGTCTCCGAGCTTTGTGAGTCCATATCCAATGTCGAGCGACGTCTCCCACCGGGTTTGTTCACTGTTGTATAGTGTTCGATACGTAAAGAGACCTGCAACGCCGATTGTGTTCTGTCCGCCTGCGACCCAGTTTTTGAGAGCGACCTGGGTAAGATTCAGTGAAACCGAACCGTTGGCATCCCACCTTGATACCTGTTCGGCGAACGCAAATGAAATAGCTGTACAGCACATTAGAACAAGACGGGCCATTGAGAGGATAGTCTGGTTTGAACTTATTCCGAGTCTGCCGCGCGTGAGCGGTCGAGCCGACGACGTAGTGCGTTCATCGGTTTGACGATCGCGAAGAATACCACCGCTGCGGTCATGAAGAAGTTGATGATTGCATTAATGACGCGGCCAATATCGACTGGACCAAGCATCAATCCTACGCTCGGGTCAGGTGCGAGGAGTAAAATGAGTGGACGGATGACACCATCGGTTACACTGGTAACGACATTCCCGAACGCAGCGCCGATGATAATACCTACGGCCAAATCCACCGCATTTCCACGCATGATGAATTCGCGGAATTCGGAAAGAACAGTCATCGTCGTATAACCACCACGATTGGTAAGCTATTGCAAATATAGACGAGCTTATGCTGCAGGTAAAGGTTCCCCCGAGCGAGGTTGAGCTGTTAGACCTTTGCGGCGATGAACCGAATCTCTTCGCCTCTACCATCTTCCTCGACCGCGCGGAGGACATCGCGATAGCTGAGCTTTCCTGGCAACGTCAGCATCACACTTCGCAGGTAACTGAGTACAGTCTCTTCTCCATAGTCCCCCGTTGCTGTTGTAAGATGCTTGATTTCGAACCCGGCGTTGCGCAGGTGCTGCGATAAAGTATGTGGGGTATAGTGAACGTAGTGGTGATGTGGGTCGAGCCATGCCCACCCATCTACAAGAAGTTCCGAACAGAGGGAATTGAAATTTGGTACGATGCCGCAGAATATGCCATCATGGACCAATGTATCATGAACCTTCCGCAGTGCTTCACGAGGGTTGGTGAGGTGTTCAAGCGTATGTACCATTGAGATGACCGAACACGAAGACGGCTCAACACGCGAGTAAACAAAATCGGTGTTCGAAACTGGAATACCAAGTACCTTTGTGGCAAAATCGACACATGGTCGGGTCAGCTCGATCCCACGCGGATTGAATCCAAGCGTTCGGACATGGTCGAGCATTGCGCCCCACCCGCAGCCGATATCGAGCCAGTTACCGCCCGGTTCGATGTATTCTAAGACCATGCGGACAAATTCCCTGCGCCTCAATCCTGATTGCTCAATTTCTTGCCTCGTTGTTGGTAGGCGCATGTGCGACCCTTCATGTGCATAATTCTGGTACAACGCGTAGAGTACTTCATCCCGCAGGCGAGTGCGAAGGTACACTGTCCCGCATTCGAGACATTCGACGATGTCAGCACTCTGCCGTACAGGATTTGCAATAGTGCTCCCACAAAATGGGCAAGCAACTCGTTCGGTCTGGGCTGTCGATGTGATCATTGTTGGAAAATCTCCTTAAAGTTCAACGATTGGCGCTGAGTTCGTCGGACAAGTTCAACGCCGTTCCAATGGTCAGCATAAGGTGGAAGTGGTTCAGTTGCTTCGACCATGTGTAGGTGAACATGCCCAGCACCTGCCGCGCGGAACCGCATGCACTGTGTGAACAGATCGCGTTGGAGGCTGTCCCAGGTGCATCGGAGAATAGTCGGTTGTGGTGGTGGTATGGTCTGAAGAATCCCACGTTCGACACGATCAAGGAACGCCGTGACAGTTGATGCGACGTTCGACGGATCGAGTGAGTGAGTACAAAAATTTGGGGGACGCTCGAGGAAGTACACTCGCTCGATCTGCGGGAAACAATGATAGCATTGACGGGAGCGATGTACGTAAGCGTAGGGACGATAACTTCATCGCCAGGTCTGATGCCGAGTGCTGCCAGCGCGACATGGAGCGCGACAGTACCGTTGGAGACGCTCAGAGCATGACGTATGCCGATGTATGCAGCAAAGAGCTCTTCGAACGCTACGATATAGTGTCCTTTACTGGATATCCAATTCGAACGTAGGCAATCGAGCACGTAACTTTCTTCATTGCCGCACAGCCATAGCTGATAAACGGGAATGCGATACCGCTCATTCATGTTGGCTCCCAAATGATGGTGGAATTGTCGTTGGCAGGCAAGGTGTGCTCGTGGATACGTGGAAATCGCTTGCGGAGCTGCTCTGCAAGGAGTGCATCAACGCCATCCATTGCTCGGTTCCGAAGGAGATTGAGTCGTGTCGTATACGTTAGAAGAGGGACGATACGATTGCAGGGCATTGCTGTGAGCTTTTCGAGATCGAAAAAAATGCTCTTGCTCGTGCCACATGCGAAAGTTCATGATGATAAGCGCATCAATCATTTCGCCGATTGTTTGCGGTTGAAGCGTATCAGTCAGTATGCTCTGCTGGCGATTCATAGCTCGACGTCCGTGCGAAAGCGACCGTAGAGTTTGTTCTGCGGGCTAGTGATAACCATCTCCGATGGGTCTTCGATTGCTTGGGTGATCCAGCGGTCAATCGTTTCGATGAGGTGGGCGCGTTGGCTGAGGAGCGATGTGTTTTTCGCTTCTAGTTCCTGGCGTTCACTGGATGGAATTTCCTCTCTGCCGAAGAGCAACTCCTGGCAGTGCCAAAGCTTAAGGTCAACGATCGCAAGCTTGTCGATAAGTGCTCCGAGCGTCTCTGTCGTGAGCATCCGTGCCATTGTATCCATGCACTAGTGGCGATGAGTGATATTTCCGCAACGAGTGTGCCAAGCTATCGCAGTCGAACAGTCGGTAGCATTACCGCGGCTAACACATGCGTTACAGAGGTGCGCTTGCAACTTGGCAACTCATGGTGATGACCAGTGTGGATTATGTCAGCTGCCACTGCTGCCAGGAACGGTAAAGTGGGGCTGTTTTTATAACGGATGGTGTTGTACAGATACACGGTTGGACTTATGTGGGTGGAGGATGTATATTTTTTTAAAACGTTGAGACAGAGAATGTGGTATTGCGTGGTTGGCTATGTTCAAGGTTGATATAGCAACCGACACCCACACATAGTGACAATCAGTGCGCAGACTGCACCGCAGCTAACAACTGCGTCTATTATGTGTTCGCCGTCCATCGTGGAATAAGAGATGAGTGATATGGTATTCCATGTGCCACTACTTTGATTAGACCATTATGAAACTCATTGAACATCTGCTCAGGACAATTACCGTTGGGATTGCCATAGCGAGTTCGGTGCTCTACGTCCAAGAGACTATCTGTAACCCGGGAGAGTACCAGCGGACTGTTACGTGCAACATCGAGTACTCGTGCAGTACTGGAGAACTGTTCACTTGCCCTGTTGACATCTCCTATTGTTGTCTCTGGGATCCTGAACGCAGGATTCGCTTAGCACGGATCGAAAGGATCGTGATAAAGGATTTGACGTGTTTCATTCATATCTATGGCTGTGGTGGTTTGGATGTCGGTGGTTTCTTTTGGACGGAGGTTAGTCGATGCATTGGAGGCGATCTCATGAATTGCTGGAATGAATACCCACCATGCGATGACTCGTCCTCGATTCGTACAGAGATCTGGATTAGCAGTGTCAACGCACCGAAAATCGCGAAGTCATGCCCGGTGACTTCGTAGATATCATCATGCCGTGTTCCTGGCAGAATTATTGCTACGTGAAATACCAGCTCTGTTATGATTTTTCGACCTCTCCACTGCAAGTTATCAATCGCGAACTCGAGCGCGATACCTACGGTACTGCACAATGTCCGACAACAGTTCCGACACTTCCACCGCCTGGCAAGAGTTGGAACGAGCACTGGATTACAAACTGCTTTGCACCATTGTGCACACCATAAAGGAGGTTGCCATGAAAACATACAGTGCATTGATAGTTGGGATTGTTTACACTTCCGTTATGCATGCGCAGGACGAGCTATTCGATGAGTCGCTTTACGAACGGACGCGTATTGTCACGGTACTGACCGGCAGCGCGTACAATGGCCGTGCATTGCTCGCATACGGTGATGGTGGCGTCATCCTTCGGACGACTGACTGGGGTACCACGTGGGAACAGATCGATCTGCCGGACTCGCTCCATATCGTCGGTATCGCGACAGCGGGGCGGCGCTTTCTCGGACTCTGCCACCGGTGGTACGCAATTGTATCCGATGACGACGGACATAGTTGGCAGATGCGCCGGCTCAGTGATGCTAAGGAATTCTGGCGCTTTGTGGTCCATGATGGTCGGTACTACGGATTTACACTGACGCAACTAATAGAATTCGACACCGCAATGAATCCGATCAACCGCTTTGTACTTGAGCCACCGGCTTCATCTGGACTTATCGCGTTCAGCAGGACACACGCTATCTACACTCCGGGCTCGGGGAAGCTCGCTGTGCTCGATTTACTCAGTCGCCAAGTACGGACGTACGATATGCGAACGTTTCCCGTATGCAGTCAGTGCGATGAAATAAACGATCTGGCTGCCGATCAACTAGGGAATATCTTTTTCGTGAGTGAGCGTTGGCAGAAAGTCTTTCACTTTAATCTTGTCGAGGAACTCATCACCGGTACGACCACGGTAGCGCAACTGGAGCATAAGCCAGGAAAAATGCACGTGCGAAATGGTGCTCCGTACATCCTCTACACCAAGAATTTCATCATGTATCCGTTCGACACCCTGATTTACGTAAAGTGTGACTTTAGCAGACCTGCCCCGACCCAAATTAGCAATAATACCTCAGAGCGGTACACGTCTGGGGTGACGTTCTCCGATGTCAATTCCGTATCAGGGGACACACTCGTTGCCGTCGGGCCGAACAAGCTCATCATGGTCTCGTTCGATGGAGGTGTACGTTGGACACTTCATTCGTACTATGCAACAACACCGACGCTTGTAGCGGAATCAGGAAGGAAGATAAGAGGTGTATGGAGGGGCATCCTTTGCTTCAGCAATGACAGCGGGCGAACCTGGCGAACTCAACGAACATTCCCACGGGAGATTTATCATGGATCCAGCAAAATCTGGACTGATTATTACGACGATACTGATACCTGTTGGCTGGTAAATTGGTACATAGATCAATTATCTCTTCAGCCACGGCAGATCATGGATTCCGGTCTTATCTCCTTTGATGGTGGTAATGTTTTCCGTTGGACATATCGTCCCTATGCAAACACCATCATCGATGACTTGTTCCCGTTCCGGTCGAAGCTTGGATACAATATTGCTGCGAAGTGGTATGCCCCACCTGGACCAAATCAGCCTCCGATACCATGGACAGTCCTGAGTTATGCACTCGATGGTACGTTGAAGTATGATAAGCAAAAGAATGTCAGTTTGCGTAATATCTGGCTCTACAATATCATCCAGGATGGTGAGACGCTTTACGCAATTGGACGCGATAGCATCACATTGGACGGGAATCATGTTTTGTATCGCTCCGACGATGGAGGACGCCGGTGGGAAGTAGTCGGGAGAATTGATGCACGACGGTTAGGTGCTGACACAATCAAAGTATCCTCGTTAGTTTTTACCAAAATTGGTGACGACATCTTTTATGTGACTCGTGTGAAGCGCGATACGCTGATAGAACCAATTGTGGTACGCTATAACCTCCAGCGGGCAACTATCTCGCAAGCATCACCACCAGGCCAAAGCATTCTGTACGCGAACAAGCCTATATGGTCATGGGGAAAGGGATGGATGCTCAGTCGCGTCCGTGTTCTTGGGCGACTGCGCTCAGTGAGTGAATGGCTCTACTGCGACAATCCCGAAGCAGAGAGTTTGGAGTGGCGGTTGCTCTCAGGCCGGCGTTTCTATCCCGTAGGCGAAGCCTTCATGGTAGATTCGACCTACTATGTTTCTGTCGTCGACAGCACTTCGCACCACCCCAACTTCCTAGCGCTCTACCGAATTAGTAAGAAAACGATGCTGACCGTTGAGCAATCACATGCAAGAGGTAGTGGTCCGTCACTGTGGCTATCGCCATCAGTGCCACATCCGGCCCAGGAGAAAGCCGAGCTGCGTCTGGCCTATGATCCTCGAATGGAGCCGGACGTGATCTCCGTTACGGTTTACAGCTTGGCTGGTGAACGGTTGAGCATACCATGTTCTGTGCAACAGTCCGGGCAGTCCAACGTCACCACCGGCGCGTCTCCGACGTTGAGCATACCATGTTCTGTGCAACAGTCCGGGCAAGGAGTGGCAGTGATTACCATCGATGTGCATCAGCTTGGCACGGGGGCGTACGCCGTCGTTGCTGAGGCAGGAGGTCAGCGTGTCAGTCGGCTGTTGCTCGTTGTGCGCTAACGGTCGTTCTCGAGTCAGTAGACGGTGATACTTGCGTTGTACAGTGTCGCCGTCAGGGTTTCACGCTGCTTCGAAGTAGATAACACGTAGGTGCTCAAGCGTCATATTCTTACTTGTTCATGAGTACGAGGAGGATATGATTTTCAGTGCATCTACGCTCGTGGAGCAATGCCGATAAGCGACGCAAGGCGGCGGTAGATCATCTCCACACGCTCAGTTTGCCCACGACCGGCGAAGCGCTCGGAAAATCCTTCGCACCGAAATTCACGGAGGAGCGACGTCCAGGGTACTAACCGCCGGACCCAACGCTCGGCACGACTTTCGGGTGGATTTGGATCAATCGTTGCAAGGTCGCTGCAGACTCGAATGAGCGCACGGAGCACGACTGATCGCGTGAGCATGTAACGGTCGTTGTTCCCCCACGCCTCGTGCAGCACGGCTTGGACAGCCGACAGAAAATCTCGAACAATCCCATAATAGTGGCGAGCAGTATGGTTACTCTTTCGCAAGAGACCGCCGTGGTTGCTACTATCTCGCTGGATCCATCGGTGGAGTTCAGCGTAGAGTTCAGATTGCATAATCCACTTGTCTTTGCGACTTCGCCCGCCGAGACGGTTAATGCGATAGCGGAGCGGACTATCTGGTTCTTCGTAGAGGAGCCGCGCAACCTGGGCGGCGACCCATGCAGGAGGTTCGACGAATGTGACCTTCTCGTAGAGGTCAATCAGGTGGCTTTTGTTGATGCGTGTCGGCGTCGAATTGATGATCACGAACATTTCGGCAGCGAAGTCTTCGCTGCGACCATCGTAGATGATGCACGGTACCGCGATCGTGCGTGCCTCGTCTGGTCGCTCTCGCATGTAAAACTCGAGCGCTGCTAAGCGGTGCTGCCCGTCAATGATGAGGTACTTGTCGAGTGGCTCCTGCAAGTCTCCAACTGACTCGAACGGAGGAACGGGTGTGAACGATAACCGCTCTGCAGTAAAGAGCAAGACTGTTCCTGGAATTGGCGGCTGTTGGACCGCTGTCTCGTAAAAGTTCTTGATGGCGCGGATTTTATTCCGCGACAATTCACGTTGGAATGCCGTATCCTTCCGTTCGATCCTGGCGATGAACGCTGCGATCTCGTCGTCTTCGGGAATGCGCTCCGCCTCGATGCGCTCGCGGCGGTCGAAGTATCGGCTGATGAAGCGTACTTTTCTCAGTAGGTCCTCTGCTGGGTATGCGACAAAGTAGAAGAGGGCATCTTTCTGGCGCAGTTGTGTCGCAAGCATCGGCATCCTCCTTAGTGGACGTCTCGTTGTTTCCAAATTACCACACGGCTTTCAATTAACAGGGATTGCGCACGCCAAGCGTTGTTCCGATGTACGAACAAGGTGCACTCTATTTTTGCCCGTCGTACAATCAACCGAATCATCCTGAAGTATGCCATTTGTGATTTCGCAAATCGTGGCACGGCAAATTCTCGATTCACGCGGCAATCCGACACTCGAAGTGGATGTATTACTCGATGACGGGTCGTTCGGGCGTGCTGCTGTTCCCTCGGGGGCATCAACAGGCTCGATGGAAGCAGTAGAACTTCGTGATGGCGATGCCACAGTGTACGGTGGGAAAAGTGTTCGGATCGCAGTGCAGAACGTCAATGATCGCATTGCCGAGCACCTTCGCGGCATGGATTCCAGAGACCAAACCCGAATTGACTCTGCGATGATTGAGCTCGATGGAACACCGGATAAATCGTTGCTCGGTGCCAACGCAATCCTTGGAGTCTCATTAGCAACAGCGCACGCTGCGGCTGCGTGCGCTGGACTTTCGCTCTATCGCTACATCGGCGGTGCAGGCGCCCGCGTGCTCCCCGTTCCCCTGATGAACATCCTCAACGGTGGACGTCACGCAGATAACAACGTTGACATCCAAGAATTCATGATTGCACCGATCGGATTCGAAAGCTTCAGTGATGCACTCCGGGCAGGAGTAGAGACGTATCATGCGCTCCGCGGAGTGCTCAAGCGGCGCGGCTTAGCGACGGCTATTGGTGATGAAGGTGGCTTTGCGCCCATGCTTCATTCGAACGAGGAAGCGCTCGACCTTATCATGGAAGCAATCATCGCAGCAGGCTACATCCCAGGTGAACACATTGTGCTGGCGCTCGATGTTGCTGCAAGTGAAATGGCTAATGGTGGGCACTACGTGATGTTCAAAAGCACTCACCGTGAACACTCAAGTGATGAATTAATCGCCTGGTATGACCAACTATTAGAGCGTTATCCGATTCGCTCGATCGAAGATGGTCTCGGTGAGCACGATTGGGACGGGTGGAAACGCATGACAGAGGCACTTGGTGACCGGGTGCAGCTTGTCGGTGATGATTTGTTCGTCACAAACCAGGAATTGTTACGCCGTGGAATCGAGGAAGGCATTGCCAATGCAATCCTTGTCAAACCCAACCAAATTGGTACACTCAGCGAAACGCTCCAAACAATTATGCTTGCACAGCAGAACGGTTATGCGGTCATCGTTTCACATCGCTCAGGCGAAACTGAGGATGCAACAATCGCAGACTTAGCGGTTGCTGTCAATGCAGGACAGATCAAAACAGGAGCACCAGCACGGAGTGATCGAGTTGCCAAGTATAATCAGCTCCTCCGTATCGAGGAAGAGCTCGGAGTGAGCGCACCCTTTGCAGGCTCTACTGTGTTCGACTAGGAACGATTCACCACCTTGACGGAACCGAAATGATTGTGTTTGGAACGGATGGATGGCGTGGCGTCATTGCCCGTGAGTACACGTTCGACAACCTTGCGCGTGTGGCACTTGCAGTTGCCAGTTATGCGCGGAAAGTATCGTCCGAGCCACGTGTGGTCATCGGTTACGACACACGCTTTCTTTCGCGCGAATTTGCTGAAGAAACGGCGCGCATCCTTGCTGCGCGTCAAGTGACAGTGTGGCTGAGCGATCGCGTTGCGACAACACCACAAGTTTCACTGGCAACAAAACTCCGCCGTGCGACGCTTGGTATTGTCATCACAGCGTCGCACAACCCACCGAAGTACAACGGTTTCAAGCTCAAAGGGAATTACGGTGGACCAGCTACTGTTGAGATCGTCGCTGGTGTCGAACGGGAATTGCGACGGAACGAAGCAGTGCCACTCCGATTGCCGCGGATGTACTCACTTGAGCACTATCAGAGTGAAGGTACCATCCGCATGTTCAACCCAATGGATGCATATCGCCGGGCTGTTAGAGCCAAAATTGCACTTGATCGTATCGGAGCGGCAGGTCTGCGTATACTCTTTGATCCAATGTACGGTGCGGGAATGGGCATACTCTCGGAGTTCATTCCCTGCGATGCAATTCACAGCGAACCCAATCCTGGCTTTGGGGAAATAGACCATCCCGAACCGATCGCAGAATGCTTAGGACCTGCCATAGCTCAGATGCAGCAGTGCGACTACGACATCTGCATTGCGACCGATGGCGATGCTGACCGAGTCGGCTTGCTCGATGCGAAGGGAAATTTTGTGGATGCGCATCGCATCTTCATGCTCCTGCTTGTCTATCTCTACGAAGACAAGCGCAAGCGCGGCCTTGTGGCAAAGACGGTTTCGTTGACTTCGATGGTAGATCTGTTCTGCCAGCAGAAGCGGATTAAACTCATCGAGACACCAGTGGGATTCAAGCACACAGCGAAGCTGATGCTCACCCATCGCGTGCTGATTGGGGGAGAGGAATCTGGCGGCTTAGGGACGATACTTCATATACCTGAACGTGACGGCATCTTCAACGCGCTTCTTGTGCTCGAAATGATGGCGACACGGTCGCGGACACTTGCTGAACTTGTCGCTGAACTTGACGAACGATTCGGGCCGCACCGATACCGGCGCCGTGACGTACCAGTCACCGAGAAACAAAAGCAGCGCATCCTCCGCGCATGTGCAATGATGCCAAACGATATAGCAGACCATCCTGTCGAACGCGTTGTAACGACCGATGGCTACAAGTTCATCTTCACCGATGGTTCCTGGCTCCTCATCCGAGCATCGGGGACAGAGCCGCTCGTGCGGTTCTATGCAGAAGCACCAACCCAGCACCAGGCAGATATGCTTGTCGAGGCAGGGATAGCACTTGCGCTGGGATGATGGTGGAGATTGATTCGCTCGACGATCCTCGGATTACCGAGTACCGTTTTCTTCCGGAGAAAACAGGGAGACTACTACCGGGAGAGCGGACAATTGTCGAAAGCGAGCTTGTTGCGATGCGACTGCTGCGTCAACCATGGGCTCATGGGCGCGTTGAATCTGCACTACTCGAAACCTCTGCCGCTGAGCGATTAGCACCGTTGTTGGTTGCACGAGGTGTACCGCACGAACGCATCTTCGTTGCGCCGAAAGCTGTGTTGGAACGCATCGTCGGATATCACCTCCACCAAGGAGTGTTTGTGTCGTTGCGAGTACCGTCATACGGTCAACTTGATGACCTTCTATTGCCCGCTGTATTGCTCGTCGGTGTGAGCAGTGCTACCAACGTAGGTGCGATTGCGCGAAGTTGCGCAGCGTTTGGGATTGGTTCGCTCGTGTGCGATCGTGGCAGTGCGTCACCGTGGCTCCGCCGTAGTATCCGCGTTTCGATGGGTGCGGTCTTTGCATTGCGCACGTACAACCCCACGGAACCAACGGATGAACTCATCGCAAGACTCCGTCGAAGAGGAGCCCGACTTGTGGGAATCGAGGTTGGTGCCCCGATTCCCTATACGGACTTCGAGTGGAGCAGCCAGGATGTCCTCGTCTTTGGGAGCGAAGGCAAGGGGATTGATCGATCCTTGATGGAGATGCTCGATGCAGGTGTGCGAATTCCAATCACTGCAGCGATAGACTCTCTCAATGTGTCAGCTGCGGCTGCAATTGTCTTGGCTGAATGTGCACGGCAATGTGCCCTCGTGGTGGAGAATCGCTCGTGAGAGTCATCAGTGGCCGTTGGGGTGGGCGGATATTACCTGCACGGATTCCCTCCGAGACACGCCCGACGCTCGATGCAGTACGGGAAGCGTTGTTTAACATGCTCGCATGTCGCATGTCATTCGATGGGCAGAGCGTGCTTGATCTCTATGCAGGAAGCGGCGCACTTGGTATTGAAGCGCTCAGCCGTGGAGCAGCGCATGCGACGTTTGTCGATCGCTCCAAGCGTGCAGCGCAAGCCATTGACGAGAACTGTTGCGCGCTTGCGATACCACCGAGCTTGTACACAATCGTGTGTGAGGATGCGAAGCGTTTCCTTGAGCAATCTGATGAGCGCTTTACACTCATGTTTGCCGATCCCCCATATCAAGGCGTTGCTGAATGGAAGCGTCTCATCCCTGCATTACTCCATGCAGCGTGCATCGAGAGCGGGACAGTCTGTGTGTTCGAGTATTCCGCTGCATTGAAATTGGAGCTACCGCAACTGTTTCAGACAATTGCAGAACGGCAGTGGGGAGATACGACGTGTCTCATCGCATGCCGTCAATGACAAACCTGCCGCCCTCGGATTGAGGACGGCAGGCTGCTTGAGGGATATGTCTTGGGAAAAAGATTACTTTTTCCGTCGGGGTGGTTCGGGTGCAGGTGCGGTTGCTGATTCTTTTTTGGTTGTCGAAGAGGTCGGTGTAAGCTTAATGACAGATGGATCATCGCTCCCATCGATCCCCTTGACGTTGCCGTACGCTGAGATTTCGAATGGTACATAGTCCGGGTCGTCAACCTTAACAATGACGTTACCATTGTAATATCCACGCTCTTTTCCCTCGAACGTGGCGGTGATTTGGAGCGTATCGCCTGGATCGAGTGTGATAGGCGCTTGTTTGTCAATTGTGATACCTTTTGTGGGGAAGAGCATCGAGATTGTGTATGGCCGCGTGTCGTTGTTCTTGAGAGTGACGCTGCTGCGAGCCACTTCTCCAACTTTAATTTCCGGCATGGTGAAAGAGCTCGGTTGCACAGTGATTGGCCGGATAACATTGGCTTTCAGGTACATGATGCGTCCTGTGTTCTCGGGGTCAGCGTTCGAGAAGATTGTCAAGCTTTTGACTTGCTCGCCGGAATTGAGTCCAACGTTGAGACCGATCCGCAGCTTGGTTGACTTTCCCGGTTCGATGACCTTCGATTCAAGCGATGGTGTCGTGCAGCCGCACCCAACGCGCACTGTATCGATGATGAGTGTTTTGTTCCCGGTGTTTTTCAGTGTCACTTCAGTCTCTAACGTGACAAGTTTAAGGGGGTTATTCTTGACAACGACTTTCCCCCAGTCATACGTTTCGCCCCCGACTATCTCAAGTTTCGGTTGGGCGAACACAAGTGGAGCGGTAGCGATCAACGCTATCACGAATGCGAGTGAACGTTTCATCGAAGAACAGAAAAATTGGTGGAACATAGGACGACTCATGGTTGTGAAACTGATTCAGAAGTGGAACTATTCTCGATTGTAGCGGAGACCTCACAGATCGTCGAGCTGGCGATGTTATGGAGCAGCTCAACTTGATCACGGGAAAGTGCTTGCGGATTTTGCGAGAGGTTCGCTAAAACGAGCTCAACGTCTTGGAGGACTTTTTTCACCTTCGGATTGTGGTGAACAAGTGGACGTAAGTTCTGCGCTTCACGGAGCAATTCCCGTGCAAATTGCCGATGGTCAAGCTGCTGCTGTATCGGAATACATCGAGTGCACGCTAAATCACGATCTGCTGTTGTAGCAATGTACAATTGCGAACGCTTGAGAAAATTCTTCACATGTTCATGGGCTGCGAGTTGGTTTGCTCGAGCTGATGGTTCAAAGTGAATCGGCAGGAGTGGTAGGTGTGGAGGCTCACTGCCAGCGAGCGTAGAAGAATCAAGTGAGTGTGAACCGACGTAAACACCAGCGATGTACACGACCGTAATACTTGCCACGGCAACGCTGATGCGGAGAGCTGCTGATGTACTCCACCACCTTCGTAGCGAGTCCCACCAGTGGTTCGAACGACGCTGCTCTCTCCGTATGCGGTGGAGAATGGAGTGTTCGAGCCCTATCCAGAATGAGTCCTGCTCAGGAAGCGGAAGTTCGCCCTCACGGAGTTGCTCAAGAGTTGACACCATTGCAGCATACTCCGCGCGGAACGATGCATCACGCTCGAGTATCTGCTCGAACGAGACCCTCTCTTCCGGTGAAAGCTCACCGTAGTATGCGCGAAGCATGAGATCGTGACGGCTGGAGCGAAAGGTCATGCACAAGATAGTACACGTTGAAACTTATTCGCCAGACTGTGTATCGTCGTTGCAGTAAAACGAAAGATGCTTCTGCAGATTGCGAATTGCACGATGGAGCAACACTTTGACCGTTCCTTCGGTGTTGCCCATCTTATCGGCAATTTCTTTGATTGAACAGTCATAGTAATGCCTCAAGACAAACGCTGCACGCTGCCCTGGGCTGAGTTTGTTGAGAGCTTGCTCGATGTGCTTCGCAATTTCAGAGGACTCGAACAAACGCTCCGGATTGTACTCAGAGCCCAGACCACCGGTCATGTATTCTTCATCGAACGCTTCTTGCCCTTTACGTACGTGGTATTGCTTCGTGCGCGTCGTGTTGATGAAGAGATTGACCGTGATGCGGTGGAGCCATGTGCTTAATCGTGCTTCGCCGCGGAAGCTGTCGAGACTCTTCCACGCACGAATGAATACTTCCTGCACAAGGTCCTCGGCATCATCGTGATCGCGGCAGAGCTGCAACGCTAAGTGGTACACTTCGCGTTTGTAAACACGGACAATATCCTCGATGACATTTGGATCTTTTGCGAAGATCCGCTCGACAAGCTGCTGGTCGAGATCCGTATGAACTGCCACGGCACGCGTGCCCATAGACACAACAATTTGCTCGGATGTTGACACTCGAGCGAAGCTTCCCGTAGAGAGGATGCCACTGCAAAATTATTGCAGCAAACGGTTCAGTATCTGTTCCGCGGTCGCTTACCACTTGCTTCTAATGCTGAGCGATAGGCATCGAGTGCTCGCTGTCGTGCCTCGGTGTGGTCAACCATGGGAGGAGGGTAGTCTGGCGTTCCGAATTCCGGAATCCACCGCCGGATGTACTCGACACGCGGGTCAAACTTTTGCTGTTGGAGATTGGGGTTGAACACGCGGAAATACGGTGCTGCATCACACCCAGTACCGGCAGCCCATTGCCAATTCCCATTGTTGCTCGATAGTTCGTAGTCGAGCAATTTTTCAGCAAAGTACGCTTCGCCCCACCGCCAGTCAATGAGAAGGTCTTTTGCGAGGAAGGATGCAACGACCATCCGCACACGGTTATGCATGGTGCCCGTTTGGTTGAGCTGACGCATCCCTGCGTCAACGAGTGGGAAGCCGGTCATTCCCTGGCACCAACGTTCGAAGTCTTCTTGACTGGTACGCCAGGAGATTGCATCATAGGCAGGGTGGAACGCTTGATTCACTACATGGGGGAATGCCGCCAAAATCATCATGAAGAACTCGCGCCAAATGAGCTCACTCAGCCAGCGATCTGCACCAAGCTCCAGTGCACGCCGGACGAGCGCTCGAATGCTTACCTTCCCAAAGCGCAAGTAGAGACTCGCATTCGATGTTGCATCGAGTGCAGGATAATCTCGAACGCGTGGGTACTGTAGCAGGGTTTGTTCATCCAACTTCAAAGGAGGGATGGTGACCTCTGCTTCGAGGAACCCAAGCTGCTCGAGCAGTGGAATCGGTTGCGGCGGAGCTTTCCAGAGTGCGTCGAGAAATCTGCCTGTATCGCAACATGCATAATCTTGAGGTTGCAATCGCGCACGCCACGCCTTGCTGTATGGAGTGTACACCGTGTAAGGAGTACCATCTTCCTTCCGTATTTCTGCTGCCTCGAAGATGCACTGGTCCTTGAACGTGAAAAAGGCAATACCTCGTTCATGCAACAATTGTTCAATACTCGCATCACGTGCAATTGCCTCTGGTTCGTAATCACGATTGGTGTACACAGCTTGGATGTCGAAACGCTCCACAAGGCGTTGGAAAACGTCCTGTGGTGTGCCGTGTTCGACAAGCAGGCAACCTCCGTAGTTGGATATCTCTGCGGCGAGCTCACTCACCCACTGGTAGAGTATCGTAACGCGGCGATCCCGCGGGTCTCCGAGACGATCCAAGATTGTCCGATCGAAAATGAATAGTGGTACGACAGGGTGGCCACTTGTGAGTGCAGCGTGCAAACCGCGATTATCATCGAGTCGCAAATCACGACGAAACCAAAAGATGGATACAGAAGGACGTTCCATGCACAATCACATCATCACAGTGACACATAGTTAAGTGTCCAGAGGTATCAAGGAGTTCCCCATACCACTCGATTTCCGAATTTCGTACGAGAAGATTTTTTGCCTTCATTCAAGCTATGGCACAGCAAGTAACACCGTATCGTCCTACACATCGCATCCGAATCGTTACGGCAGCCTCACTCTTCGATGGGCACGATGCGGCAATAAACATCATGCGACGCATCATGCAATCGAGTGGTGCTGAAGTCATTCACTTGGGTCACAATCGTTCGGTAGCAGAAATCGTGCAATGCGCAATTCAAGAGGATGTCCAAGCAGTTGCGGTCACCTCGTATCAGGGTGGACACATGGAGTTCTTCACCTACATGTACGATTTGCTCCACGAGCGTGGTGCTGGACACATTCGCATCTTCGGTGGAGGCGGTGGCACAATTCTCCCCAACGAAATTGAAGAGCTCCACCGGTACGGCATCACGCGGATTTATTCACCGGACGATGGCCGTGCACTGGGGTTGCAGGGGATGATCAACGATGTCCTTCAGCATAGCGATTTTGAGACGCCAATTACGTACACACCTGACCAGCTCCTTGAGGCGGTGTCCAAGCAAGATGAGCGTGCAATCGCACAAGCAATCTTAGCACTCGAGCGAGGATTATCCATTGTTGATTGGGAGCACGTTGCACGACAGCGTGCCCACCCGACGTGTGTACTTGGCATAACTGGGACAGGTGGTGCAGGGAAATCCTCGCTTACGGACGAAATTGTCCGCCGCTTTTTAGAAGATTCACCCGATCGTCGTGTGGGCATCTTATCGGTTGACCCATCGAAGCGCAAAACCGGCGGTGCACTTTTAGGCGATCGCATTCGCATGAATGCGGCGTTCTCCCCACGAGTGTACATGCGTTCATTTGCAACGCGCCAAGCGAACCTTGCGTTGAGTCCGTACGTTCGTGATGCACTATGGGTGCTGAAGGCAGCAGGATTCGACCTCATCATCGTCGAGACGGCCGGTATTGGTCAGAGCGATTCGCAGGTGACCGATATTTCGGATATTGCACTTTACGTGATGACGCCAGAGTACGGTGCTGCCACGCAGTTGGAGAAGATTGACATGATTGATTACGCTGATCTCATCGCAATCAACAAGTTCGACAAGCGTGGTGCACTCGATGCTCTCCGCGATGTACGCAAGCAATACCAACGCTCGCATGGACTCTGGTCTGTGCCACTGGAGACGATGCCCGTCTTCGGTACGATTGCATCGCAGTTTAACGACGAAGGGACGAATGCACTCTACCGAGCGTTGATTGAACGAGCGCGCTCCAAGCTTGGGCTCGATTGGATGACGGATGTTGAGCACACCAGCCCTGTCAGTACACGGATGATGATCATCCCACCAGAACGATCGCGCTACTTAGCCGAAATTGTCGAAACAAGCAAGCGCTACGATGAACGTGTCGAGAAGCAAGCGGCGCTTGCACGGCGTCTTTACCAGCTTCGAGGCGCGATGGAGCAGCTCCTTTCCGTGTCGGACGATGGTGGCTAAACAGTGCAGAGCGCTCGTCTTCGTCGTGCTCCTTGCGGGATGTACCAGTAGTGTACGCTATACATTCAGCGCGTCGAGCAACGTACCGACAGCGCTCCAACGTCAGGTGCTCGACATCGCTGCATCCCATCTTGGGACGCCCTACTGCACGGGTGGCTCGCAAGAAGGATGCTTTGATTGCTCGGGTTACGTGCAAGCAGTCTTTGCCTCGGTGGGCATCTACCTCCCCCGGACGACACTTCAACAATCGCGCGTTGGCGTAGCAATTGAACCATCGGCACTTCAAGCAGGCGATCTTGTCTTTTTCCGCTTCGACCGTCCAACGAGTGTGTCACATGTGGGGATCTATGCCGGTGATGGCACAATCTTCCACGCTTCGAAGTCTCGCGGTGTGGTGCGAGAGCAACTTTGGGCAACGTATCTCGAGCGAGGGATTGCCTTCTGCCGACGTGTTCTCCGATGAGATGAGGATGTTACGTCTTTAAATCTTGCACGCACAGGAGATTAAAAAATTTTTTTCGAACTTGAAACAATGGAGTTCATTTGCGTAATATTGTAGTGCTTAGTGTCACCATTTTCTTGGAGTACCATGAAATCGTTACATCGCATGCTCTCGTGGATGTTAGCACTATTGGCCATCTGCGTCATATCGCCGATATCACTTATGGCGCAACTTGCGCCGAATGTGTGCAGCCCGGATGCATCGTATTATTATTGTATGAGTATCATGAGCTTTGGTATTGGCTCAACAAGCTGGACTAATAGCGGCAGTTTCCCCAATTGTGGTGCAGCCTACACTGGAACAGGGACGAACTCGAATTTTACCTTCAATGCTGCTGCAGGTCAGTCGGTCAACTGGACGTGTACGGCTGGGAATTACTTCGGGTACTATTACGATGGCTATCTCTTCATATGGGTGGATTGGAATAACGACGGTGACTTTTTCGATGCAGGGGAGCAGGTGGCGTCATACCGCTACATCTACCAAAGCACATCTGGTTCGTTTACGGTCCCGAATTCAGTAACGACGGGCCCAAAACGGATGAGAGTGCTGTTCGGTTATTGGTATTATATTGATTACTTCTATTGGGTGGGAGCGAACCATCCCTGCGCTGGTACCTACACGACATATTACAACTATGGGGATTTTCGTGATTTCACACTCAACATCATCGCCAATAACGATGCAGGAGTGACGAGTTTAACGACATCAACGCCACCGCCCTTCCCGCCAGGGAATAACACCGTTCAGGCTACAATCAGAAATTACGGTGGCAACACCATCACAAGCGTAACAGTGAACTGGAGTGTCAATGGAGTTAACCAGACTCCAGTTCAATGGACCGGCTCGCTGCCGTCTGGACAGACAACGACAGTGAACTTAGGTTCATTCAACTTTCCACAGGTAGGGGTACTGCAGGTACAAGCGTGGACGTCGAATCCGAATGGTGTAACGGATCCTGTACCGTCGAACGACTATTCGAGTGTGTACTTATTCGGTGCTGCGCTCAACGGTACATATACCATTGGTGGAACCAACCCTGATTTCCCGACTGTTGCTGCAGCAGCAAATCAGCTCACCGCCGGCGGAACATTAGGAGCGGTGACGTTCAACGTACGACCGGGGACGTACAGTGGGCATGTTTTTATCGCCAATCCGCCGGGGAATCAGCAGTCACGTCCGATTGTGTTTCAGTCGGAGAATGGGAGTGCAGCGTCGGTGATTATCGTTCACAATGGTGGGACGACGCAGACTGCGCCGTTGAACGCGACTGGGGTGACGGGAGGAGAGCCGACGGTACGGTTGTTGAATGCTGACTGGGTGACGTTCAAGAACGTGACGGTGCAGGCGACAGGGACTGGTGGTTCGAACTGGGCAGTGTGTGTGGAGTTGATGGGGAATAGTACGAGTGATGGGTGTGATGGGGTGACATTTGATGGAGTGGTGTTCAGTGGACGGACGGCGACTTCGTTTGTGTACAACGACATTTTGATGTTATCGAACGCGGCGTATCACACGGGGTTAGTAGTGAAGAATTGCACGTTTCAGAACGGGAGTGCGGGGATGTACATCTGGCGGGCAACGACGCCGTTCATGGGAGGGCATCAGTACGTGGACAACACGTTTACGAACTTTTATGCGGGGGCGATATTTTCGAACGTGACAGACGGGTTGGTGATACGGCGGAATGTGATGAGCAGTGCATCTGCAGGGATCAGTGCAGGAGTGAACATTGCAAACAACATAGGAGATTTTCGGTTTGAGAAGAATCGGATACGGTTGACGGGGTCACCGACGTCGCAGGTGGCGGGGTTACTGTTGCAGGCGCGGGCGAGTAGCAATCCTGGGGCGCCGTTGGTGGCGAACAATTTCATTCAGGTCAGTGGAGCGATGTGGGGGATTCGGTGTGCGAACACGTCGAACACGAAGGTATTCCACAACACGGTGTATTCATCGGGCGCCAGTAGTGCGACGCTGGGGGTGCCGGTGCGCGTTGATGGGAGCACGGTTGGGATGAGTTTGAACAACAACATATTTTACGTTGGAGGAGGGCAGAGTGCGGTGATGGACATGCAGGCGACAGGAGCATTTACGTCGTTGAACTACAACACGGTGTACACGCCTGGTAGTGTGATTGGGTATTGGGGAGGCACGGGTGTGATGAAGGGAGCAAGCGGTAGTGAGCTCGGTGCGTGGCGGACGACCAGTGGTCGAGATCAGAACAGTCAGTTTGCGCCGATCGTGTTTGCGAACGTAGCGGCAGGAGATTTGTCATTGACGCAGGTGGATAGTCGGTTGTATGGGTTAGGGTCGACGTCGAATGGGACCTTCAATTTGGGATTGCGGAACGATGTGCCGGACGACATTTTTGGGAACACGCGGAATCGGAGTGAGGTGTACAACGGAGCGCACCAGATCATCCCGGTGATATCGTTCAATCCGCCGCCGCCGTCGGAGGTGGTGGGATGTCAAGGGACGACGATGACGATCATTGGGAACGCGCAGGTGACGTACGGAGCGCAGTTATCGTACCAGTGGTTGCGGAACGGGGCGCCACTCATCGAGGGAGTCAATGGGTACAGTGGGACACAGACGGGTGCGTTGGTGATAGCGAACACGGTGCAGTCGTTGCACGAGGGTGACTATGTGTTGTACGTGACGGCGACGGGTGGAGCAGATCCGTTAGCCAGTCCGGTGATAGCGGTTCGGGTGAATGCGCCGATTGAGATCGTGCAGCAGCCATCGAGTCGGGTGTTGTGCCGAGGACAGGAGACGGCGTTGTCTGTGATAGCACAGGGGACGGTGTTGGGGTATCAGTGGCGGAAGGATGGGCGAGCGATACAAGGTGCGACGAATGCGATATTAGTGTTGTCGAACGTGGACGAGGCGATAGCAGGTCGGTACACGTGTCTGTTGTTTGGGACGTGTGGGACCGAGCAAGTGGTGACAGAGGAGGCGGTGGTGTACATCGCGCCGCGGACGTTGATAGCGCGGCAGCCGGAGCGGGTGGCGGTGGCCATTGGCGGGACGGCGCGGTTGACGGTGGAGCCGGTCGGGGCTGAGATACCAGGGTACAGCCCGCAGTACCAGTGGTATAGAGGGAATGTGGCGTTACGAGACAATGGGCGGGTGACGGGGACGACGACCAGTGAGTTGACGATACGAAATGTACAGTCGAGCGATATTGGGGAGGACTACTACTGTGTGGTGACGGGTTTGTGTGGGAGTGAGACGTCGTTGGTCGGTGGGTTATACGTTGGGCAGGTGACGATCGGGCAGGGGCCACAGGATGTGCGAGTGTGTGCGGGACAGGATGCGGTGTTGATGGTGCAGGCGAGTTCGAACATTCCGAATGCGGTGTACAGTTATCGGTGGCTCAAGGATGGTCAGGTGTTGAGTGAGGGAGGGCGGTACAGTGGAACGGGGACGAGCATATTGCGGATTACAGGTGCGACAGTTTCAGAAGCGGGTCAATACACTGTGGAGGTAGTAGCCAATCCTGGTGGTGCAATTGCGAGTGTCAGTGCGCAGGTAGCGGTGAATGAAGCGCCGGTGGTGACGGCGGAGCCGCAGGATGTTGCGGTGTGCGAGGGGACGCAGGCGACGATGAGTGTAGGTGCCAGTGGAGGAGGGCTTACGTACCAGTGGTATGCATCGGGGGCGGCGATACCGGGTGCGACGGAGGCGACGGTGAGGCAGGCGGTCGTAGCGGCGATGGATGGACTGCGGTTGTGGTGTGTGGTGCGGAATGGATGTGGAGAGGTGGCGACACGGCAGGCGGTGGTGACGGTCAAACGGAAGCCGCAGATCGTGGAGCAGCCGGTGGGAGGAGAGGTCAGTCAAGGAGGGGCGATAGAGCTTCGGGTGGTGGCGCAAGGAGAGAATTTGCGGTATCAGTGGAAGAAGGATGGTCAGCAGATACCGGGAGCGACGGGTTCGGTGTATCGGATCGTGAATGTGTCGAGTGGTGATGTTGGGCAATACGTTGTGGAGGTGAGCAATGAATGTGGTGTAGTTAATTCGAGTGATGTTACGGTGGTGTTGTCGGGTATCGAGGAGGAGTCTGTGATGGCGGGTTATGGAGTGAGGGTGATGCCGCAGCCGGCGGCTGATCGGGTAGAGCTCGAGATAGAGGCGCCGGTTGGATCAGGAGTAAGCGTGGAGGTAGTAGATGGGAGTGGACGTTTTGTTGGGACGTTGTGGGAGGGAGTAGTGAGCCGGAGTGGGCAGCGAGTGGAGGCTGATTGTAGCGGGATGGCGACGGGATTGTATCGGTGTGTGTTGCGGTCGGGTCGGTATCGCGTATCAGCGCCGCTGGTTATCGTTCGGTAGGAGACTCAAGACAGGTGCGTTGGTGGTGTGAATGCGGCGGAGGGAGCATTTAAACCCTTCGCCGCATTTTTTCAGAAGGTGAAAAAATTATGCTTGTTTTTACGTCCACAAATTATATTTTCGTAATGAACGATGGAAGTCAGCTCTGGTGGTGCATACGGGCTGGAGAGTTTGCAACAGAGGCGATGTGTGGATAGTGTATCAAACGAGCACATGCTTCTGGATGCACCCTTGCGTGCCAAGGTAGTACACATTGCCGTGCAACAGTTAAAGAAAAATTCGTTCCACATGTTTCACCATTTTAAGGATTGTATCATGAAACGCTTTCGTTCCATTGTCAGCGCACTTGCAGCGATTGCGACAAGTGGCATTCTGTGCGCTGCACTATTCTTAGTTTCAGTTACATTAGTAGTGGCAGAGGATTACTCTGTCAGGATTGATCAACCACCGCAAGATGTCACCGTCTGCGAGGGACAGACAGTGACACTCACCGTCCAGGCTTCGACGAATTTTCCGAATCCGCAATACACATTTCAATGGCTCGACAATCAAGGGAATCCGATAAGCGACGGTGGCATGTACAGCGGAGCTACGACGAACACCTTAACCATTTCTAACATTACGCAAGCCGAAGCTGGTCAATACACTGTCGTTGTGGGCGTGAGCAATGGTCAAGTTCGCCCAGCTACAGCTATCGCGCGTGTCACGGTAGTTCCAGGACCAACGGTGACAAGTCATCCTCAGGATGTGACGGTTTGCGAAGGTCAAGTCGCTGCAATGTCAGTCCAAGTAAGTGGTGGACTTAACATTCGGTACCAGTGGTATGCGAACAATGTACCAGTTCCCGGAGCAACAAGTTCGAGTATCTCGCAAACAGCTACTGCACAGATGAACGGGCTGCAGGTCTATTGCAAGATCATCAGTGATTGCGGCGAGATAAACAGTAACACCGCGACCGTTACTGTTGAGACTCCACCAACAATTACGCAGCAACCACAAAGTGGTACTGCGGCGATAGGAGGATCGTACCAACTCACAGTACAAGCATCAGGTAGTTCGCCACTTCAATACCAATGGTTCAAAAACGGTCAAGCCATTAGCGGGGCTAACTCGAGTACCTATACCATCACGAATGTTACTCAAAATGATGCGGGTACGTATAAAGTCGTTGTGACAAATCGCTGTGGTACAGCAGAATCACAAGAGGTACAGATTACAACGGCATCAATCGAGGACGAAGCACTTGCTGCGGGCTTCAGACTGTCCTTAGCACCGATTCCCGCAAGCGAAAGTCTGACAGTCTTCGTGACGTCTCCTGTGGTATCTACGGCAACGGTAGAAGTCATCGATCTGAGTGGTCGCATCATTGGAACCGTATGGAGCGGCACACTCAATAATGGTGAACAGAAGCTCCAAACAAACATCTCAGGTATCACCCCAGGAGCTTATCGCTGCGTACTCCGAATTGGCATTTACCAGCTTTCGACGCCACTCATCATCGTACGGTAATTCTTAAGGCATTGTGATACGGCGGGGGTAAATGCCCCGCCGTTTTTTTTATGGGGGAGTGATAGAGCCAAGGATTGATTGACTTGTTGAGCCACCTGGACCAGAATCGTGCGTCGTTCAAGAGCAAGTGATAGAGCCAAGGATTGATTGACTTGTTGAGCCAGTGACTGATGGAATGTTCGATGGTAAACCACCCAACGTACGGTATGCCAGATAAGCCATCAGTACCGCTTCCTTTGCGGTGTCGGGAATACCAGTGTGTTCTTCAAAACGAACAATGCGAGAATGTGGAAGCTCTGAACTAAGAAACGAAAGGAGTGTCGAATTCTTCGTACCACCACCCGACACGATGATAGAAGCTTCATCGGTACTATAGCGCCGAATATTCTCGGCAATGCTCCATGCAGTGAATGCAGTCAGCGTCGTGATGATATCAGTTTTGCATGCATCAGTATACTTGTACGGTGCAATGAACTCATCGAAGAAGCATTCAGAGAATAGTTCACGTCCAGTCGATTTAGGAGGAGTCCGAGTGATGAATTCTATTGTCTTGAGATTTTCAAAAAGGTCTGGGATGATCTGACCTGACGCCGCAATCGTACCATTGTTATCATATCGCATGTCCCAGAAGCATCGCATCGCATGATCGATCCACACATTACCTGGTCCCGTATCGAATGCTACGAGTCGTTCGAGTTCACAACTCGGCGGTAAGAGTGTGATATTCGCGATGCCTCCGATGTTCAGTGCAATAATGTATTCATCAATCGAGCAGAGAAGCTCCCAATCGAGGATAGGAACGAGTGGCGCTCCTTGGCCATTGAGTGCGACATCTGCAGTTCGAACGTCCGAGACTACCGGCACTCGAAAGCGTTTGGCAAGCACTGTGGGATCAGCAAGCTGATACGTCGTGCGGCATACACGCCCGTAGCGGGAATGAGGCGTTGGTTCATGCCAGAGCGTTTGTCCATGGATCCCGATAGCTTCAGGCTGTTCTCCTGCATGATCGATTGCAGCAGCTATCGCTTCACCGTAGAGCTCCATGAGAATGACTCTGAGATCGGCAAGCTCGGCGATTGTTATAGGTTGGCTATTCGCTATTGAGCTGAATGCTGAGCGAATCTCGGATGAATACTCGATGCTACCACATCCAAGCACTTCGAAGGATCTACGATCGCCCACAGGTGTGATGCGAACGACTGCAGCATCTACACCATCGAGTGATGTTCCGCTCATCGCGCCTACCACGCATCGTGGTTGCGCAATCCAATCGGGTGGTCCTATCATACCTCAGTGTAGCTTTGCAATTGAATCAAAATTAGAATCTCAGAAAGAGATGTACGTTCAATGAGTGATTTATACGACATCGCAAATGGCATTGATCGTGTTGTTTTCACCGCGATCAATAAAGGCCTATCCAATCAGGTTTTGGATGTGCTCATGCCTCCAGTGACATCATTCCTTTGGTGGCTACCGATATTCACACTTGGTTTCTTCTGGCTTTTGCTGCGAGGAGGGAGGAGAGGGCGTTGGTGCGTTGTGTTGGTGGTGGTAAGTGTTGGAATTACTGATATGGCAATCAACAGATTAGTGAAACCCGCAGTCAATCGTGTTAGGCCATGTTGGGCCATGCAGGGCGTTGTGCTCCGCGTTCCATGTGTAGAGGGACCCTCGTTTCCCTCATCCCATGCCGCGAATATGGCAGCAATGGCAACTGTACTTACGACCTTTTATCGCCGGCGATGGTGGATTTGGTGGGGAGGAGCGCTCATCGTCGGATTTTCTCGTATCTATGTAGGCGTGCATTATGCATCTGATGTTTTAGCAGGCTGGATGGTCGGTTTAGCCATCGCGGCGATTGTTCTCTGGATCAAACAAAAAGGCGTTGCCTTCAGCTGAAAGCAACGCCCTGAGTGGTGGTGATGTCGCCCCTACCGAAGTAGGAGCTTAGGGAGTGCCCCTTCCACAACCCTTGCGCCTACAAGGCGCTTGTAGTAGCAGCGCAACTTCCCTGCCGTTAGCAGTTGGTGATGGAAGCTGCGCCTGTGTGAGGGTACCATGAAACGCGCACACCATAAGACGAGGAAGGTGTACGAACATTTGATTGCCACTGATTAATTAGCAATAATAGTGCGTGTTGTACGCCATAGAAGGCAGTTCAACGATGCCACCGAGAGCTCATGCCCGATCTTGCCCAGCTCAAAAAGAAATTTCGCAACCGTGACCGAGTCGTCCATGCTGTTGCTTGTGGCAAGTCTGTTCGAGCGGCAGTTGTTGTCTCGACTGTGACCGCTCAAAATGCGCAACTCCGACATCGTTTAGATCCTGTCGGAGCGGTACTCCTTGCACGTGCAATGTCTGCAGCAGCTGCGATGGCCTCCTTTCTCAAAGGAGAGGAACGCGTCATCATCGAGGCGCACGGTAGTGGCTTTATCCGAACAGTCTACGCAGAAGCACTTCAACTGGGGGAAGTTCGTGGCTTTGTGGAATACAATGCTTCCGTCAATGGAAATAGTGCACCGTTAGGACACGGTATGATACAAGTTCGGAAGGTGCTCTACAACAAAGCAGAGCCTATCACAGGGATCGTCGAACTGCAAGCAGGAAACATCACTACAGACCTTGCACATTACTTCTGGCAATCAGAACAAATCCCGACCGGTGTTCGGCTTGATGTAACACTCAGTGATGATAGAACGATTGAGTGCTCCGCGGGCATTATCGTGCAGGCACTACCTGGTGCAGACGCTGGGCAACTACGCCAAATCTATCGCTTCCTTGATGGTATCGGATCGCTCTGTGAGTTAGTGCGCGCTGGATACAACGCCGAGGAAATTGCACGCCAGACTCTCCCAGCCGATATTGAAATTTTCAGCTCAACCCCTGTGGACTTTTTCTGCCGCTGCTCTAAGGAGCGGTTCAAGGAATTACTCCTCGGCATTGGTGAGGAAGATCTCTTTTCTATGCGTCAAGAAGGCCAAAACGAGCTTGTCTGCCAGTACTGTGGAGCCAAGTACTACCTGACTGATAGAGACTTCGACGAAATGCTCGAACAGCTCCGCGCCTCGCGTAATTAGAGGGAGAAGTTGTTCCGAAACTTTCCAAAAAAACCTGTCTCTTTACTTTCCTTTCGGCGGCGCTTAGGGGCAATGTTCTCGCTTTCGGAAAGTTGGAGTAGAAGCTCTCGCTCCCGCTGGGTGATTTTCAAGGGAACGTAGATGTTGACCATCACAAGCTGATCTCCACGTTCGTGACTGTCCAAGTGAGGTAGCCCTTTGCCACGCATACGGAGAATTGAACCTGGTTGAGTCCCTGGCTTAATATGCAAGAGTGCGGTTCCATCAATCGTTGGTACTTCAACTTCTCCACCGAGCACAGCGTCGGGAAAAGAAATTGTCAAATTGTAGCGCAGATTTGACCCTTCACGTGTGAAGTATGGATGCTCGATTTCCTCAATCATGATGATGAGATCACCAGCGGGGCCGCCTTGACGTCCTGCATGTCCCTTATTTCGAACAGTCAATTGCATGCCCTCAGAGACGCCCGGTGGAATCATGACTTTGATCGTATCCTCTCCAAGGATGCGTCCTTCACCTTTGCATGCAGGACAGGGGTCGGTGAGGATTGAGCCTGTGCCATTACAACTTGGGCAGGTAGTGATATTGACAAACTGCCCGAACATTGAGCGACTCACCTGGCTTATTTGTCCGGCACCGTTACATCGGGGACAGGTAGTATAGCCACCGGGTCCACTTCGTGAACCGCTCCCGTTGCACGTGTTGCAGGGCATGTAACGTTTGACGCGGATGGTCTTCTCCGTACCGCTTGCGATTTCTTCGAGTCGAAGTGGCAGGTGTACTCGTAAATCTGAGCCAGGTTCTCCCTGAGGCTTTGGTGATCGTGTCGTGCGACGTCGGCTTCCACCACCGAAGAATTCTTCAAAAAGCGTTCCTCCGAAGATATCTCCAAATGCGCTGAAAATATCGTCCATCGAAGTGTACTGGTGGAAATCTTGACCGGCACGCATTCCTTCATGCCCAAATTGGTCATAGCGACGCCGCTTTTGATCATCACTGAGCACCTCGTAGGCTTCAGTGATTTCTTTGAAACGCTCTTCAGCTTCCTTGTCTCCGGGGTTGCGGTCTGGGTGATACTTCATCGCTAACTTGCGGTAGGCGCTCTTTATCTCATCAAGCGTCGCTTGACGACTGACACCAAGAACTTCGTAGTAATCTCGCTTTGCCATTCCTTAGCGATTCTCCGATGGTGAGATTGATGATGATTCACTGCTTCCGTCCGTCCCTGCAGCGCCGGCTGATGTAACGACGCGGGCATGGCGCAACACGCGATCGCGGAATAAGTAACCACGCTGTACTTGCTGCACGATCGTACCTTCAGGCAACTCTGGGTGTGGGATGTGGGTGAGAGCTTCGTGAAAAGCGACGTTGAACGGCTCGCCTTCTTGGGCTTCGAGAGGGTGGACTCCGTGCTCTTCGTACAGACGATGCGCTTTTGCTGTGATCATTTCCAACCCGCTGAGCATCGCATCGTAATCGCGGGACTGTTTGCCTGCTTGGACTGCAGCGTGTAAGTCATCGAGCAGCTCCACAAGCCGTGCAAAGAGTCGTTCAGTGGCATAGAGCACAAGCTGCTCTTTTTCGCGATCAGTTCGTTTGCGCAAGTTATCCATCTCTGCAAGCGCACGAACGAACTTCTCGCGTAGCTCATCACGCTCTCGTTCTGTTGCGTGAAGCTGTTCCTCAAGTGCCAAGATTTTTTCCTTGAGTTGCTCAATGCTATCATGTGCACCTTCTGATTCTGATTGGCTCAGTTCGGCTGAAATACTCTCTGGGGTAGTGCTGCTATCGGTGGAGTGCGCACGCTGCTCTTGCTCGATATAGCGATTGACGACGTCTTGCACTCGTTTCCGTAGTGGTTTGTTCTCGCTCATGTCATCCAACGAAAGTTGTGTGCATTCGCACTGGGATAATCATTTGACGAACAGGTTGTACTCTATAGTGCGCAGAGTTATTCGTTCCTGTTCGAGAGCGTGCGTGGGTCGAGTGCATCTCGCAACCCATCCCCGAAGAGGTTGATGGCATAGACTGCAAGAGCGATCGCAATCGAGGGATAGAGCACTAATCCTAATCCTTCACCAACGTAGAGGTAGCCGCGTCCATCCTGAATCATGCGCCCCCATGACGGTGTTGGAGGCTGTATCCCTAAACCAAGGAAACTCAGGCTTGCTTCCAGAATAATCGCCGTTGCAAAACCTGCAGTGCCAACAACGACGATCGGACCGAGTGTGTTGGGGAGCAGATGGCGGAGCATGATACGCCAGGAACCGAATCCAAGGGCACGTGCAGCTTGAACAAATTCCATTTGACGCAACGAAAGGAACTGCCCGCGCACAATACGAGCGATATCTACCCAACTCGATAATCCAATCGCAACGAACGTTTGCCACAGTCCCTGACCTAAAATGACACTCAACGCAATCACGAGTAAAACAGTTGGGAACGACCACACCACGTTAGTCAGCCACATGAGTGTATCATCAACCCATCCGCGGAAGTAACCTGCCAACGCGCCGATAAACACACCGATGACGATTGCAAGCGACTCTGCAATGAGACCCACAAGCAGTGCCACGCGCGCTCCATAGACCAGCCGGCTAAACACATCGCGTCCGAAATGATCTGTACCTAAAATGTAGAGTGGCTGTGCGTGCCAATCCAGCTCGCTTGAGCCCCAGAGCTGCGAGCGATGGATCGAAAACGTCCGACCGAGTAAATCGGTGTACTCGACGGAATCTCCAACGATTCGGTACGACTCAATCGCGATGATGCTTGGGCGATCAGGGTGGACGGGGTTCGTGCGGTAGAGGACATTTCCACGGAACATTGCAGGCTTGATTGCATACTCAAGCACCTGGACAGTCGGGTCAACTGGTGCTATAATCGGTGCGAAGATTGCTGTCGCAACCAGGAGAACCAGGATTGCTAATCCAACAACTGCGCCGCGATTTCGGCGCAAGCGTTTCCATGCAAGAATCCACAGCGAGGTGCTGTTAGGCATGAGTACTACAATCAAACGAAGCTACTACAATCACTGTGCTGATGACCGTCACGGTGAGACTACCCAGAAAAGGTGAAATTTGCAAGCAGTCCATCCGTTGATGGAAGATGTAACGACTGGGCACTGTACCACACAATGGTAATGGATAGCGACTCTCGGCAGGCAAAAATGCGAAGTCTTGCGCTCGACGCGCTTGCAGGAAAGCAACTGCTCGGTAATTTTTTGCCAGAACAGTTGGAAATGCTCATCGAACAATGGGGCTATCCTCGGTACCGTGCTCACCAACTTCTTCACGGTTACCTCGCTGAACGCCATCTCGATCTGCGAGCAATTACCACATTACCGCTGCAAGTACGTGAACGTCTTGCGAATGAATTTATCACCATGCCGCTCGAGCTCTCCACGATGTATCGTTCGCATGATGGTACTGTGAAAATGCTCGTCCGATTGCTCGATGACACTCAAGTCGAGATGGTCCTCATCCCACGTGAAATGAAGAGTGGACGGAACCGGCGCACGCTCTGTATCTCGACGCAAGCGGGATGCCCGCTCGGCTGTGTGTTCTGTGCAACAGCAACCCTGAAACTGCGACGCAATTTAGAAGCAGCGGAAATTCTCGGTCAACTTCTCTTAGCTGAACAGACGCTCTGTGAACGCATTACGAACGTCGTTTTCATGGGGATGGGCGAACCACTCCTCAACTATGAGGCAGTGACGAAAGCAATACGATTGATGACCTGGGGGAAGACTCCACTAATCGCACCACGCCACCTCACGCTCTCGACAGCTGGCATTGTCCCAGCAATCGAACAATTAGCACAGGAGCCATTTGCTATCAAGCTCGCCATTTCACTCCACGCCACGACCGATCGTGTACGAATGCAACTGATGCCAATCGCGCGACGGTGGAGCATTGCAGAGCTACTCGACGCTGTCGAGCGATACTACCGCCAAACGAAGCGGGAAATCACGTACGAGTATATCCTCTTTGACCAATTAAACGAGAGCGATGCCGATGTTCGGCGACTTGTCCGCATCGCACGACGGGTGCCGTCCAGGGTCAATGTGATACCATTCCATCCAATAGATTTTACACACCCGGTTGGTTTTGCTGCGGAGCTTCGCCCTGCTCGACCGGAGAGATTTGGCGCATTTGTGGAATCGTTACGCCGGGAAGGCATTCCAACCTTTGTGCGAAGCTCCAGCGGTGTAGATATTGCTGCTGCGTGTGGGCAGCTTGCACTTGCTGACGTTAGAACGTCACGCTGAACCCGATCGTCGGGAGAATTGGAAACATTGTTGAGCGACGTTCGATTAGTTCAAGCGTTTCACGATTGACACGGTAAAAGACACCGATGACATTCTGGCGATTATAAACGTTGATAATGTCCAGATACCAGCTCCACTTCCAACCGAACCAGCGTGCGTAGGTGGTGAGCCGCAGATCGAGTCGGTGATAATCCGGCAACCTTCCACGGTTGATGTTTGCCAATCCACCGCGGTCCACATCGAAAACAACCCCACGCCAGTCTGTATCAATCCGTGCTTCCATTTGTCCAGTCTCAGCATTACGGACTTCCACGATACGCGGATTAATTCCAACAGGGTACGTCCATGGGAAGCCACTCCCATACGTGAAGGTAACGCTTAAATCGAGGTTCTCGCTGATGCGCCATCCACCGACGATGCTCAACGAATGACGACGGTCAAAATTGAACGGGATCACTAATCCATCTCGGTAGCGATTGGCAAACGCGAACGAGTACGAAATCCACCCGTAAAGACCGCTCGAACCAACGGGCGCAAACTTCTGGAGGAAAAGTTCGATGCCATAGGATTCACCCGATGCACTGTTGATGGGAATCGTCGTTAGTGAATCACCGACGCTTGCGACAGGTTGTGTCCATCCATCACGCGTGCGGTAAGCTGAATCAGGTAAACCAGGAATCTTCTGAACCTTCCATACGGTGCCTTGTACAACCTTCGGCAAGATGAGATCGCTGAAGTGTTTGTAGTAACTCTCGACACGGAATAGCCACGAGGGGCTGAGTTGATGCTCAATTCCTAAAATGTTGTGGATGGCACGTTCAGCGCGAAGCGAGCGGACGTTATCATTTGTCAGATCTAGGAACACCTGTTGATCGAAGAGCTTCTCATATCCTGGTGACTGGTAATAGATTCCCCACGCTGCACGGAGCGTTGTGATGGGAGAGAATGCATACGATGCAGAAAGTCGAGGTGCAAGGTATGATTTGTTCAGCAACGCGAAGTAGTCGAATCGAGCACCGATTGTAATGGTCAATCGTTCGAGTGCTCGCCATTGATCCATTGCATAAAGCCCACTGCGTATGTACTCGATACCGCGTTCGACCGATTCAGGTAGTGGTGGTGCAGTGGGGTTTGCTGCGCGTAGCGCTTTGAGTCGTGGATCGAAATCGTAGAACGCTGTGATGCCAGTGTAAATCCAATCCTGTTGGATTCCAAAATCGAACCGGTGGAGCGAGTCAATCTGCCAGCTGTTGTCCACCTTGAGCGATGTCTTTTGGAAACGAAAGCCGCTTTCGCCACGCACGGTGAAGAGTGTCGGTACATCGAACCCTGCTTGACGGAGTGAGTCTTGCAGCCGCTGGAACTCTTCGTTGGTCAAGGTGCCGCCATTGGCGCTGCTATTGAGTAAGGCAGAACCTCCAACACCACCAAAACTGTTCGCACCATAATTCGTGTAGTACGACAATCCAACGGCTGTCACGACATTGCGCCAGGGAGTCCATTGCCACGTGATACCGTATGCGTCGTTATAGCTCCGGTCCACGATGCTTACAGAGTCCGCAGTCGTTCGATTGATACCAGAGGTGAACTCCGTGTTATCGCGGCTTGTAAGTACGTTTGCAAATACTTTGTGGCCTGCGGCAGGAAAGAGTGTGATTTTCATCTGAATGTCTCGGAAGTTCGGCAGTGCAACGTCACCATCAACTGCACCCGTTGCACGAATGATGGGGCCAACGATTAAGTCATAGTACGTCCGCCGTGACGAGAGAATCCAGGAGCCATTCCAAAATGGCAAGGCTCCTTCAGTGATAACGTTCGCATTGGTTATGTTTACGTTCAGTTTGCCGGTGAGGTAGCCGTGTTCAGTCTGTCCGTCCCGATTTCGAACGTCTAATACTGCAGAAAGTCGGTCGCTGTATTGCGCAGGGAATCCGCCGGTGAGAAGTGAAATGCTGCTTACCGTCTCTGGATTGAACAGTGAGATGAAGCCATAGAGACGGTACGGATTGAACAGCTCTATGTTGTCGAGCAAGATGAGATTTTGGTCTGGGCCTGAACCGCGGACAACAAGCTGCGATGAAAAATCGCTCGGTGCTGTGACGCCAGGTAGATTCTGCAACGTGCGGAAGATATCCTCGATACCGCCTGCTTTGTATTTCGCTTCACGTGGATCAACAGTAAGGACGCTTGTACGTGTGTCAGTCTGATCCTGGATTCGCCGTGATGCGGTGACTTCAATTGATTGAGCTTGGACGCTTTCCTGTCGAAGGGTTATACGCAGCTCTTCGCGTTGTTTCGCTTTGATATTCACAATGGTGGTATAGCGATCATACCCAATTGCGCTGATTTCGACGCGATGACGACCCAAGGGAATATTCGATATACGGAACGTACCATCTGATTTGGTGACTACTCCACGCTGCAAATCAGGGAGTTTAACGGTTGCCCCGACGATTGGCTTTCGCTCTTCGTCCAAAACAACACCTTCCAACTGTCCATACTGAGCGTGGAGTGAGAGAGCGGTTGCGATAAAAACAAGGATGTAGGAAAAAAATCGGGACATATTAGTGTCATATTAGTGTGGTGTAAATCTAAAGGAGCTAGCATTACATAAACGTATTTCTTGAGTGAAAAGTTTCATAACTGCGCCATCAACTCCGCATAAAAATGGATGAAAGTGTGATGAACGTAAGTGTGCCATCCTCGTAACAGTGGAGCGCATTTTATGGACCTGTGCTGGTGATCCAGCGTTGTCTGATGCCGATGCGAAAATGTCGTTGACTATATTTGTTGAGTGTACACTAGCAGTGTATGCGGATGGTAGTATGTTCCACTGCTGGGGAGGACCAGCAATGAAGTTCACCGTAGACCACGACGACAACGTCGTCATCTTCACGCTCAAGGAGTCACGCTTAGACTCCAGTAATGCGCCTGACGTCAAGGCGGAGCTCCTCATCGTATGCCAACCGACAATTAGTGCGTTGGTTGTAGATTTATCACGTGTGGATTACGCAGATAGCAGTGGATTAAGTGCCTTACTGCTTGCTTACCGGCAACTTCGTGACCATAACATCCCAATTGCACTCGTCGGTGTACGCGAGACTGTTCGCAACCTGTTCCGCATATCGCAAATGGAGTGGCTCTTTGGGTTTTATCCCACAGTCGAAGCCGCGCTACAGGAACTGCAAACGCAAAGTAGCTCGTAGGGAATCCACCAGTAGCTTTCAGAGTAGCATGTAATTTTGCTACACTAAATGCGACCCACCAGTTTAGTCGAATCCCATGGTTATTACCTTTCCCGATGGCTCACAGCGCCAGTACCCAGCTGGTACTACTGGTGCTGACATTGCTCGTTCGATTGGCGAAGGACTTGCGCGAGCAGCACTCGGTATTGTTGTTAACGGGACAATCTACGACCTCTCACGCCCAATTTATGAGGATGTGACGATTCGCATCCTGACCTGGAAGGATCCTGAAGGCAAACAAATTTTCTGGCACTCGACTGCACACCTCATGGCAGAGGCACTCGAGGCACTCTATCCTGGGGTCAAGTTCGGCATCGGACCACCGATTGATCAAGGGTTTTACTATGACGTTGACCTACCAGCAGGTACAGTGCTATCCAGCGAAGACTTCCCACGCATTGAGGAAAAGATGCGTGAACTTGTCAACGCTGATGAGCCTTACCAGCGTATCGAAATCGAGTGGGAGGATGCCGTCGCTTACTTTCGACAGAAAGGCGACGAGTACAAGCTCGAACTGCTCGATGAGCTCCGTGGACAGCCAATAACGTTCTATCGTCAGGGGAACTTTACCGACCTTTGTCGTGGGACGCATGTGCCTTCGACAGGCTACCTGAAATATCCAAAGCTGCTTGCTGTCGCTGGTGCATACTGGCGTGGTGATCATCGCCGTAAACAGCTTACACGCATTTACGGCATCTCTTTTCCGAAGAAAGAACTACTCGAGGAATTTCTTCGTCAGCGCGAAGAAGCCGAACGCCGCGACCACCGCCGCTTAGGACGCGAGCTGAGCATATTTCTCATCACACCAGCCGTTGGCAGTGGGTTGCCGATTTGGCTTCCCAACGGCACCGTCATTCGTCGCACGCTCGAGGCGTTCCTGCGTGCGGAACAAAAAAAACGCGGTTATCAGGAAGTCATCACGCCCCATCTTGGAAATCTTCAGCTGTACAAAACCAGTGGGCATTACCCGTACTATGCAGACTCCCAGTTTCCTCCGATGACTGTTGACCAAGAGGAGTATCTCCTCAAACCAATGAACTGTCCACACCATCACCAAATCTACGCCAGTGAACCTCGCTCTTACCGCGACTTACCATTGCGTCTTGCAGAGTTTGGTACCGTTTACCGCTACGAGCAATCTGGCGAATTGACTGGGCTTGTCCGCGTTCGTGGCTTTACGCAGGATGATGCACATATCTACTGCACGCCGGAACAACTCAAGGATGAAGTCAAAGGCGTCATCGAGCTGACGCAGTTTGTCTTTCGAACCTTTGGCATGGAAGTTTCGACGCGTCTTTCATTCCGCGACGATAACGCAGACAAATACGGGGGTGACATCGCGCTGTGGGAACGTGCACAGCGGGAAATTCAAGAGGTCGCCGATTCGATGGGCTTGGACTACACCATCGGGATCGGCGAAGCAGCGTTCTATGGTCCGAAGATTGACTTCATCGTCCGCGATGCTATCGGACGGCGATGGCAACTTGGGACGGTGCAGGTGGATTACGTCATGCCAGAGCGTTTCGAGCTCGAGTACACAGGTGCTGACAACGCGAAGCATCGACCGGTGATCATTCACCGAGCGCCATTTGGTTCGATGGAACGCTTCATAGGTATCCTCATCGAACACTTCGCGGGGAACTTTCCCTTTTGGCTCGCACCCGTACAAGTTAGTGTGCTCCCAATTACCGACGCGCAGCAAACGTATGCGCGCTCTGTTGCAGCCAACCTTGAGGAGCACGGCTATCGCGTCCTCGTGGATGAACGTTCCGAAAAGGTCCAACGAAAAATTGCAGAGAGTGAACAGAAGAAAATTCCGTTTGCACTCGTTGTCGGTCGGAGAGAGGCCGAGCAAGGAATCGTCGCTCTCCGTGAGCATGGGAAAGGCGATCGCGGATCGATGACGCTCGATGAAGTACTGGAGCTGTTTGCTCGTCTGAACCGTCCAGGAGCGAATCCCAGCCAAGAGTAAGGATGCACGGAACGACAAGTGTATGGCTCCAATCTCGCTGCTCCGGAAGCAGAGGGAATGTATTGCATGTGCTCATTGTTCTTGTGGTGTCCGTTATCAGTCTCTGGGCAGACAATAGCGATATCCCTGCCGAATGGATTGGTGAGTCTGTGGTCGTACGGCTTCGGAGTGGAGATATGCTGCAGGGCATACTGCTTGGGCAAACACAGCGAGATTCTGCGGATGCGATCCGTCTTCGCACATCGGTCGGGACAGCGACGATCGAGCTATATCAGGTCGCTGAAATCATTCCTCTTACTGAGCTTTACCGCCACGCATGGCAACTGTTGTTGATGCCTACTGCCGAACCGATCGGCAGCAATCATAGTCTGATGAGCATGGGATTGCTCACGCTGGGCGCTGCTGGTGGTCTCGGTGACATTGCAAGTATCCTCGTACTACGGAGTATTGTACCAGCTCTCCCCTCGAGCCATCAAGTGAGTCTCCTCAATGCTAAGGTGACGCTCTTGACAGCAGAGTACCAACAGCTCGATGGTCACCTATCACTCGCCGTGGGAGCGAATTTGGCATGGGTGAATGCGCCAAATCGGCTTGCACATCTGTGGGCAGCAGCCACATTCACCCGTATGCAGTCACGGCTGACGCTTCTGGTAATGCAGAATCTATCGAACCAAGAAAGCTATACCATTACAGCAGGAACATTCGGCTCGGTCATCATGCGATACGCACCGGCGGCTCTCGGATTTGGGCTCGGCTTAGATGTACAGCTTCCTGCACGCAGAGATGTACACATCCTTGCAGAGTTGTGGAACCTTGACCTTACCAGGCCGTATCAGTCAATGGTTGTGTTTGGTCTGCGTCTTGCCAACACTGCGTTAGCACTCGATGCGGGCATTGCAATGAGTACACAGCCGCTACTACTACCCATTGCTTCGGTACGGTGGACGCCTTGGTAAGCTGAATCAAATTGAATCGAGCAAACGGCGGATCTCTTCGTCGCTTGAAGGGAGGATTGTTGTTGATAGCGCACGATAGGTGGTGCTGATGGAATTTCTTGATGGGGTTGTTGGGACTTTAACTCATGCTGATGCGATTCTGCGGAGGCTCCCTGATCCGTTGTCAGCGGTTCCGGTGAAAGGATTGCAACGATTTTTTCATAGATCGTCGAGCGTGTAAATGGCTTGCGGATAAACCCAGCTGCACCGCACTTCATTGCTTCCATCAAGAGCTCCACTTCCGTCGCCACGCTCAAAATCAGCACAGGTATTTCCGCCGTCTGAGGTATTCGTTTGAGGAGCCGCAGAACATGCATCCCAGTCAAGTCCGGCATGATGAGGTTTAATACGACGACGTCAGGATGATGCTCAAGTGCCAAGGCCATCGCCTCATAGCCATCACGAGCGATGAGAGGTTCCCATCCGTAGCTGGATACAATCTTTGCCACGATACGCTGCATCCACGTATTATCGTCAGCGATCAAGATGAGAGGCGCAGATGCCATCGCTTGGTTTGTTACAATGGTGTCTTATCTGTGCTCTTAGGGGCCTGATGCAGTAAGCTAATTGAATCCCGAAGTGCTTCAGGAGTGTCGCAAGCCGCCTGCCGATTGAGCTCGATGATGCGATCGTATACCTCTTTACGGTGAACGGGAATGTCTTTTGGAGCTTCGATACCGATGCGGACAATTCCTCGATCGTAGCTCAGGATAGTGATTTTGATTGAATTGCCAATTGTTATGACTTCGCCGATTTTCCGTGAGAGTACAAGCATGGCTATCGTTGACTCGATTGTTGGATACCAAGGGGATACTGTGTTGAGTACTTATCGGACGGAATAATGATTTGCACGCCGCGCTGGTTCTGCACATCGAGCACAATGGGCGCTTTGAGATTGGCTGTTGCGCCTTCCGAACTAAGCGTGAGAATCACCAGCGGAGTAAAGCGCTGATGGTCGCAGTAGTCATTTCCTGGGGAATAGCTGGGCAGCAAAAGGTATGGACTCATCACAGGGAAACTCAGCTCCGGATGCTCGACGGAGAGCAGCCAGCGTACCGGTTCGGTTCGCTCATCGCGCACGATGATGAACTCGCGCAATTCCTCAAACCCAAGTAAGCCGTTCGGAAAGGTGAAGATGTGTCGTTCTTCATCGAGAATCTCACCGAATTGCTCCGTTGCGAGTTTACGGATGCTCAAAGTCGGGGGCACCACTGCTGTAGGTGCTGCCGTCATTGTGAGAGATTCCATTGTTCCGTACCGTCCGTGGTGAAACACTAATGATTCAATGCAATGAGAATTTCGACTCGTCGGTTGCTCGGTGAATGTGGGTCCGTTGCAACCGGCTTTGCAGGGCCGAAGCCGCGCACAACGATGCGTTCTTCCGGAACACCGTTCTTGATCAGCTGCCGTGCGACCGTAACTGCCCGCTCGACTGATAGCTCGACGTTGCAGTGTCCGCTCCGTGGCGGTCGGTTATCGGAATGGCCATCAATGGTGATCGTGGCGGTCCCATCACGAAGCAATGTCGCCAACTCATCGAGAGCTTGTTCAGCCTTTGGACTTAGTGCGCTTGATCCACTCTCGAAGAGCACTTCATCGGCAAGAATGCAGCGGTAGGTTATGCTATCGTGTTCGATGTCTGTTGGGGATAGCTTCCAGAATACCGCTGTGATTGGTGTCAGTGGTACAGAGTCCACACGCGCCGATCGTGAACCAAAAACAGACGCTGCTGCCGCTGAAATCCGACGGTACCGCTCTGCATCAGCCCGGAAGATTGTCGAAAGAACCACGAACACACCAACCAGAAGTGTGACCATGTCGGCGTAACTAACAAGGTAGCGTTCTGTTCGGTCGTCGCGCTCGTCCATGGTCCAAGCGATGGTCGCTGTGTTCACTGTGTGTTATCGGCATCACATTCGAAAACTGAACACAAAAAGAGCAAGTAGTTTTGCACATCACCACGCCATAGCACGATGGATCCAAGGTTTGTCCGTGATGAGCTTCTTGCAGCGCTCGAGCCAGTCGCTGTAGAAAATGGAGAGCACCTTGATTGCATTGAGGGTGTTTCGACGGACACTCGTACACTTTGGCCGGGTAATCTCTTCGTGGCGTTTGCCGGTGAGCGGTTCGATGGACACACATTCGTTGAGGATGCGATTGAACGCGGAGCAAGAGCGTTAGTGCTCGATGTCTCCAGACGCGGGCAGTACTCGATAGATCGGGTGCCGACGATCTGGGTACGTGATACTCTTTGTGCCTATGGCAACCTTGCGCGAGCGCATCGCCGACGCTTCTCGGTTCCGGTCGTTGCTATTGCTGGAGCTGTCGGGAAAACAACCACCAAAGACATCGCTGCACATCTACTCACTGAGCGCTACATCGTGCATCGTACACCAGGTAACTGGAACAATCGCGTCGGTGTCCCGCACGTACTGTTGGGTATCAAGCCAGAACACACAGCTGTGGTTGTTGAACTGGGGACAAATCGTCCTGGCGAAATAGCTGAGCTCTGCCGCATCGCAGAACCGACGCACGGTGTCATCACGGCAATCGCAGAAGAACACTTAGAGTTGCTTGGTTCGCTCGACGGTGTCGAGCAAGAAGAAACAGCACTATTTCGCTGGATTGGTAACCACGGTGGCATCGCCTGCATCAATCGCGATGATGAGCGGCTTACGCGGTATGTAGAGTTGTTGCCGATGCACGTGACGTTCGGCTTCCATCCATCATCGCAGTTGCAAGCAACATTTACATTCGACCCGCAGACGCTTTTCCCCATCCTCTCACTTGCGTTCGAAGGAATGCAAGTAAGCGCAACACTGGCACATCCAGGATATGGTGCTGCGTTCTGTGCCATTGCTGCATCTGCACTGGCACTGAGTGTAGGGTTGGACTTAGAGACGATAGCCCACGGCTTGAATACATACCAGCCAGCTCCGCCGCATGGCTACGCACGCATGCTCGTTGAAGCAGGTGACGGCGGCATCGTAATCCTCAACGATTGCTACAATGCAAATCCAGCGTCGATGCGAGCTGCTCTGGAAACGCTGGCTGCCTATCCAACAAGGGGTAAGCGAATCGCACTGTTGGGTGATATGCTCGAACTTGGTGATGCAACGAGTGTTGCGCATCGCTCCGTTTTGAGCAAAGCTGTCGAACGAGCTGATGCGATCGTAGTGCTTGGTGAAGCAATGGTAGAGGCGATGCGTTCGATGGATGGGAGTATCGCTGGCAAGGTCGTCGTTGCTCAAAGTCATTCCGAAGCGGCATCAATCATACGCTCAATGGCAGGGCAAAGAGATGTTATCCTCGTCAAGGGTTCACGCTCGATGATGCTCGAGCGCGTGATCGAACTACTACGTCAGCACTCAGATGATACCGTAGCTTTGCAGTCAAAGTGATACGTTCCTTCCGGACACGATGCAGCCAAAGTGCCCATCGGAATCGGCAATCGAGATGACCGAGCTGGTCTTGCCCAACGACACGAACTACCTTGGCAATCTCCTCGGTGGGAGATTGATGCATTGGGTGGATATCGCGGCTGCACTTGCAGCGATGAGACACAGTGGACGTGTGTGTGTGACAGCTTCGGTTGATAGCATCAGCTTTTTCGAGCCGATCAAGTTGGGACATGTTGTACGGATCTATGCGATGGTCAACCGTGCGTTCCGAACCTCAATGGAAGTTGGTGTCAAAGTCCTCCGTGAAGATCCCATCAACGGCTCGACAGCACACGTCGCAACAGCCTACTTGACGTTTGTGGCTATTGACCAGTATGGTAAGCCACTACCGGTACCGCCAATTGAACCGCGGTCGTCAGATGATCAGCGTCGGTACGAAGCCGCTGAAATTCGACGTCAACAGCGACTCCATCAGCGGGAGATTCTTCGCAAACGCCACGAGCAATTTCACGTGGAGCAACAGGAAGCATCCCACTCATGTTGAGCACTGGTTCGACGAAGTTCCTTCCTACGGAAGAACAGTTTCGCATTCTTGCCGATGGTGTAGCGGAAATTCTGCCGGAAGATGAATTCCGCGCAAAGTTAGAACGTTCTGTGCGGACGGGGCGGCCATTGCGTGTGAAGCTCGGTTGCGATCCATCGCGGCCTGATCTCCACATTGGCCATGCGGTCGTGCTTGAAAAGCTTCGGCAGTTCCAAGAACTTGGGCACCGTGTGATTTTCATCATCGGAGATTTCACTGCGATGATTGGCGATCCAAGTGGCCGCTCGAAGACGCGTCCGGCGCTGACGCTCGAAGAAACGCAAGTCAACGCACGGACGTATCTCGAGCAAGTAGGGCTTCTTCTCGATGTCACGCAAGCAGAGATACGCTCGAACTCCGAGTGGCTTGCTCCACTGTCCTTTGCGGATGTCATCAGAGTTGCCTCCCACGTGACGGTCTCCCAAATGTTAGAGCGTGATGATTTCCACGACCGGTTCAACAACGAGCAACCAATTGCCCTCCATGAATTTCTCTACCCATTAGCACAAGGGATTGACTCGGTCCAGGTACGAGCGGATGTAGAACTGGGGGGCACCGATCAGCGGTTCAACTTCCTGTTGGCACGGCATCTCCAAGCCCATGCAGGCCAAGAGCCGCAAGCAATCGTACTCATGCCATTGCTCGAGGGAACCGACGGTGTGCAGAAGATGAGTAAATCACTTGGCAACTACATTGCTCTGCTCGACTCGCCGCGCGATATGTTCGGGAAAGTGATGTCCATCCCCGATGAGCTCATCGAGCGGTACTACCGTTACGCCACGTTTGCCAGCGCAGCAGAAGCGGAAGCAATGGAGAGCGCCTTGCGAGAAGGAAAGCTTCATCCACGCGATGCCAAAGCGCTCGTGGCAGAGCGTTTGGTTGCGCGCTACCATGGAGAGGAGGCGGCTTTCGCTGCTCGTCAAGAATTCGATCGTATGTTCCGTCACAAGCAACTGCCCGATGACATCACGACAATAGCGCTCCAACTACCAATGCCACTGGTTGATGCGTTGGTTGCGGTCGGGATTGTACCGTCGAAGAGCGAAGCGCGCCGGTTAATTGCGCAAGGTGGTGTCTATGTCAACGGTGACCGTGTGTCCGATCTTGCTGCTCATCTCTCGAGTGGAGAACATATCGTAAAAGTAGGCAAGCGCCGGTTTGTGCGCATTCAACCTTTGTAACCCATCCCCTGGCGATGTAAACAACGTGAAACACCGTGCTGGGGAAGTGTAGTACTGCACTTGCCACAGAGGAGCAGTTCAATGAATTTGGTAAGTGTGAAATCAGTACTTGCGCACGATGGGTGGCTGCGTCGCAGCTACTGGCGTGACGTGCCTAGAAGAGAGCTTCACCGTATTTCGAGAGAGTGAACGTATCGCTGATAATGCTTTGCGCCGTTGCGCCCGACAGGGTTTGACGGTCGGTAGTATGTGTCGAGTTGGACGACGTCGTACTGTTATCGAGTGCGGTAGTTCTATGAGTTCAGGAGGTGGCGAGCGATGACGATGCGCTGGATTTCGCTGGTGCCTTCACCGATAGTGAGGAGCTTGGAATCACGCCAGAACTTTTCGACGGGGAATTCCTTGATGTATCCATACCCACCGTGAATTTGCACAGCATCTTCAGCGGTACGCACCGAAACTTCGCTTGCGTAGAGCTTCGCCTGTGAAGCGTGAAGACGGAACGGCATTCCGTTATCACGGAACCATGCAGCCTCATAGGTCAACAGACGTGCAGCAGCGATTTCAGTCTCCATGCGAGCAAGTTTCATTGCAACAGCCTGATGCTCGATGAGAGGCTTGCCAAACTGCACACGTTCCTGTGCATAGCGTATCGCTGCTTCGAATGCACCCTGCGCTAAGCCAACCGAGAGCGCAGCGATAGTGATCCGCCCTCCATCGAGGATAGATAACGCTTGCTGGAAGCCTTCTCCTTCCTCACCAAGGCGATTGGAGGCAGGAACGCGGACATCTTCAAACACGAGCGAGGCGGTGTCGCTGCAGCGCATTCCTACTTTATTCTCCTTCTTCGTTGCAGCAAAGCCCGGCATTGATTTATCGAGCACGAACGCACTGATACCCTTTTTCCCTTTGCTGGAATCGGTCAATGCCATGACAACCGCAATCGAACCGACATTTCCGTGGGTGATGAAATTTTTACTACCTCGCAGGATGTAATAGTCACCATCACGTTGTGCTATCGTCTGCATCGCACCTGCGTCAGAGCCTGAGCTTGGCTCAGTCAGGCCCCAGGCACCAAGCGTTTGACCGCTTGCCAACGGTCGGACATATCGTTCTCGTAGCTCTTCGCTACCATAGCGGTAGATGTGGTAGGTACAAAGCCCATTGTGAGCAGCGACACCGAGAGCAACCGCAGGGCAGACTCGTGCAATCTCCTCTACAATGATCGCACACTCAAGTGCGCCAAGACCTGCGCCACCATACTCCGTGGGAATGAGAATTCCGAGAAATCCAAGCTCCCCAAGCTTGCGGAAGATTTCGTGAGGGAATTCCTGCGTCTCGTCGAGATAGGCAACGTGTGGTCGAATTTCAGCTTCAGCAAACTCACGAGCAACGTGCCGTATCTGCTCTTGCTCATCAGTGAGGGCAAAGGATATTCCACGTGGGGAATCGTCATGCATACACAACCTTTCGGAAGCAAATAAATTCTCGTCGTTGAAAAGCAGAACACCGCATCAATGCACAGTGTTCCACCGCAGGCAAAGTTACTGCACCATGCAATGGTCCTGATTGAAGTTCCTCGAGTGCTCTGCCGATACTATGGGTAGTCATCCACACCGTGTTGGACTGAACACATGCGTCACGATTTCGATGCCTACCTTGCGCGACTTACGGAAAACGAACGATACCACGCGCTCGAACAACTGTGGTTGTGGGGAAGCACAGCGGCGGTTGTTGGTGCATTGTTCATCGCGACTGCACTTTGGCAGCTTGTGCGGTAAGGTAGCCAAACACGCCTTCTAATCATGTACTTCGCACATGCGATCAACACTGTGTGGTGATGCTTGGTCGCCTGCAATCGTGCATGCGAACGGAGCATTGCGACAGGGAACGAGCTTATGTAGTTTCGCACAGCATTCGTTGTTGAACTTCGGTGACATCTACACAATGGTTCGTTTTCTACGTGCAAGTGCCGTCGTATGTGCGTTGTTGATGAGCTGTGGGAAGAACGCTGAGCCCGTGCCGATCGAGGGATGGCAGCGATACACTGATCCGATTCGCAACTTTTCGATTGAGTATCCTGCAAATTGGTCTCATCGCTCCATAGCTGGCGAGCAGTTTTACGCTCTATCCATTCCAGGTGCAGAGCAGCGTTTCATTGAATACGGTGAAGGGCCATCGGCCGCGAAACTTGAAATGCGAGTGATCAAAACCTCCGTGCCGCTCGACCAATACATCAAAGAAGACAAAGTTTTTGCTGACGAGGCGTACAAGCAAGAACAAACGACGCTTGCGAACACTCCAGCAACAAAGCTTTCCTACAAATTCGAGGCTCCCGATGGCATGTTCGAAGGGATCAAAGTATATGCCATCAAGGATAGCTTCATCACTACCGTCGAATTTGCTGCATTTGGAGGAACGTTCGATTACTATAAGCCTGCTATCGAGCGCATCCTCGGGTCGGTTGTGCTACCGGAGGTCCAAGCAGTACCTTCTCGTGATGACACTGTTCCCAAAGGTCCGGAACCTCCTTCGTCCACATTTGTCCGTGCACGGGGGAGTGGTTACAGCTTAGAAATACCGGATAACTTCCGTGTCAAAGGTGTAAAGGCACAGGGTGCACTCGGCGGTTCGGAGTATCTTGGAAGCAGGCTCGACTGTACAATTCGTGTGGACATCCTCGATGCCTCGAAGCAGTCCAATCTCGAGAAAATCGCAAATGATAACCGGGCTGCGTTCGGCGGGGGTGCACCTCAACATGTCAAGCTCGGTGGACTCAATGCGGTTCTCTTTACCTACTCTCCGCAGAAAGGGATTGAGCGGCGTGTGTACCTTGCTGTCAACGATGGCAAGCTCTATCGCATCTTCCTGACGTGGAACAAGCAGGAAGAAGCCACCTACAAACCAGTGTTCGAGCGTGCCATTGCTACGTTCAAGTTTGAGTAGCGTGTACGAAACCTTACCACCGGAACATCAGCCCTGCGAAGATGCGGATATCGTTCGAATTGAGCGTTCCAATTCGCCTGCCAAATGCATCCATCGAGCTCATATCGGAAAGGGGAAAGGTGTAACGTCCATCGGCGACGATGCTGAACAGGCCGAGCGGGATCTCGATGCCAGCACCAATATCCGCGGCTGCCACAGCAGTGCGCAGCGCAGGCTTCACTTCGAGTGGAATTGACGTGTTGAGATTGCTCGTATCGGTCTTGAGCGTCGTTTTTGCTAAAAGCTGGAATCGAATGTTCGGACCGGCAAAAATGTAACCGCGGATCCCACTGGTCCCTGTGGCTATCTTGAGCAGAATTGGGAGTTCAATGGATGTTATCTCGTGTTCGAACGCGAGTGACTCAGGTACTTGGGGTGGCAAGGAATCGGGAGCGTACTGTGCCAGAACGCTTGCGAGAATATCAGTCGTTGTTGTGCGGGTGCTGTACGTTGGCTCAAGTTGAATGGAGAAGACGCCACCAAGTGGGAATTCCTGCACGATTGCGATGGTGAAGTTAGATAGATTGTTCGTATTCAGAGTCCCGGCAGAGTCAGCAGCATACTTCCAGTTCGGCAATGTTGCTCCGAGCTTAATCCCGGTTCCTTGCGCCCAAAGGGTGCTTGACGCGATCACGAGAGCAACAGTAAGCAATGTTCGCTGCAGCATCGTAAAATCTCCAAAGTGGGAGTAACGTTGCGGTTGCCAAATTACAACCACTCCACATGAGGCGCACCCTCCCAGGATGATTCATTTGCAACAAAACATGCTTTACTTCTGAAGGACCAACACTCGCTCCAGTAGAGAAGAATCGTTCGGAGCGTCGTTGCCGCCGGCAGAAGAAATGCATTGGAACACGCCGATGTTGAGTGCACTGCGCTTGACATTTGTCCATTTGCATTGAAGCGATTGAGCCAGCTACAGTCGCATTATCTGCTCACAACGTTTTTGTGCTGCACCGGAGCGACTCCCGCACATTCGTGCGAACGAACAGCGCACTCTTGCACTTAAACTTCCTCGCCGTGGAGTTGTGCTTGGTATTCCTGCACAAGTTTCTGCTGCACGTGAGGTGGAACTGGTTGATACTCAGCAAATTCAGCGGTGTACACTGCACGCCCTTGTGTCATAGAGCGTAGCGCTGTCGAGTACCGATCAAGTTCAGCCAGCGGCATCCGGATGTTGATTTTTTGGTAGTGTCCATCAGAATCCATGCCTAGGACCACGGCTCGTCGTGCTGGCAAATCGCTCAGAACATCGCCCATGTACTCATCCGGAACGGTGATTTCCACGGAATAAATGGGCTCGAGAAGTTTTGGGTCGGATTGCATGAATGCTTCCTTGAATGCCATCATTCCAGCGGTCTTGAAGGCTGCTTCATTCGAATCAACAGGGTGCATTTTCCCATCGTACACAGCGACGCGGATATCCCGCGCTGGGCTACCTGTCAGTGGAGCAGCGCTCATTTTCTCCATGATGCCTTTGACGATGGCGGGCATAAAGCGTGCATCAATGACACCACCGACGATGCAGTTGAGGAAGACAAGTTTCCCACCCCATGGCAGATTGTATTCTTCGACAGCTCGCACCGTCAGACCATTCGGCATTGGCATGCCTTCGCTCCAAGGCTCGACGAGCATGTGTACCTCGGCAAATTGACCAGCACCTCCTGTTTGTTTTTTGTGGCGATACTGTGCTCGCGCAGCACGCTGGATCGTTTCACGGTATGGAATGCGTGGATCGACAAAGCGAACGTCCACTTTGTAGCGGTGTTGCAAGCGCCACTTGGCGACTGCGAGATGCAGCTCCCCTTGTGCGTGGAGAATCGTCTGCTTGAGCTCTTGTGAATGTTCTACAATGAGCGTCGGATCTTCCTCGTGCAACTGATGGAGTGCATTACCAACTTTTTCTTCGTCGCCTTTATTGACCGGTTCGATGGCGACACGAATCTTTGGTTTAGGAAATTCGATAGGGGGTACAATGAAGTCACAGTTTTTATCGCGCAGCGTGTTGTTGACATGTGTATTCTTGAGCTTAACGACTGCACCGAGATCGCCGGCGACTAACTCGCTGACTTCTGTGCGCTTTTTGCCGTCCACAATGAAAATGTGGCCAAGTGATTCAGCAGTGCCAGTCTGTACATTGATGAGCGTGGTACCAGGACGCAGCGTCCCCGAATACACCTTGAACAGCGTCATATCGCCGAGGTTCGGTTCGCTGATTGCTTTGAACACGAAGACGACCGTCGGTCCTGCTGGATCGCACGGGATGGATTTGCCACTGGTATCCATCATCGGTGTCGGTAGTTCATTTGCGCTGGGCGCGACATTGTCAATGAATCCGAGGATACGACCGCTACCCATGTTGAGTTTGGCACTGACACAGAAGACTGGGAAGAGCTGGCGTCGGATCATCGCATGCTTGAGACCAGTGCGCATATCATCTTCGTCGAGCGTTCCGCTTTCGAAGTAGCGATCCATGAGCGTTTCGTCGTTTTCAGCGATGGCTTCGATGAGCTCATTATGGAGCTGTTCAGCGCGAGAGCGCTCGGACTCCGGGATTGGGAGTTTGGTAGGCTTCCCACCCTGCGGTGAAAAGTGGTACATCGTCATCTTAAGCACATCCACAATGGCGCAGAAACTACTCCCTATAGTGAGTGGATACTGCACAAGGGTCACAGCCCGACCGAAACGTTCGCGTGCTTGTTCGATGGTGCGCTCGAAGTTTGCGTTATCGTGGTCGAGCTTATTGACGGCGATGATCATCGGTGTGGCGAACTGCTCTGTGTAGCGCCAGATGAGTTCGGTTCCAACTTCGACGCCACTGGCAGCGTTAAGAACCAGGATGCCTGTATCAGCTACCCTCAGTGCAGTAATGATTTCCCCGCAGAAATCATCGTATCCAGGAGTGTCGAGCAAGTTGATTTTGTAGCCTCGCCAGTCCAAGTGCATGAGCGTCGTAAACACAGAGCTTAAGCGCTCATGCTCGATGTCAGTGTAATCGGACACCGTGTTCCGTTCCTCCACGCTGCCACGGCGTGTGATGACACCTGATTCGAAGAGCATTGCTTCTGCAAGCGTTGTTTTGCCCGAACCGGTGTGTCCGAGCAGCGCAACGTTCTTGATGTGCTGGACATCGTACTGCATAGGCATATTCTACCGGCATTGTGAAACACAGTGCTGCTCTCTCGAACAGCAACGGTACAAACTTAGAAAACGTGCCGTTCTTCCCCAGAGGCTACACTCGAACAAGAGTTATTCATCATCGGCCGAGTTGGTTCGATCGAGTAAACGTCGGTCGATATCGCGTTTGACGTTTGCACCGAGCTCGCGAAGTCGTTCGGCTCGCCGCACAACGTTGCCAGAGCCAGTGCAGAGGCGACGCATGGCGTCTTCATAGTCACGCTTGGTGCGCTCCATAGATTCCCCAACTTTGACAAGATCATTGAGGACGCCTGCGAGCTTGTCGTAGAGTTTGCCCGCTTCTTCCGCTATGAGAAGAGCATTGTGGTTCTGACGCTCATGCTTCCAGACACTAGCGACGGTGCGGAGTGTCGCTAAAAGCGTCGTCGGGCTGGTCAGAACGATTCGTTGCTCCCACGCGACGGTGTACAGCTCGCGGTCAGCGTGCAATGCTACTGCTAACGCTGCTTCAATTGGCATAAACAGCAACACAAACTCGGGCGAATGAACATCTTCGGCAGCGTAGTAATCCTTGCTGGCAAGCCGCTCGACGTGCTGACGTATCGCCAAGACGTGTTGACGGAGGTATTGCTCCCGTTCTTCATCGGTCGTTGCTTCGATGAACTTCGCGTATGCAGAAAGTGATACCTTCGAGTCAACGATCAGGTGTTTCCCTTCCGGCAGATAGACAACAACATCAGGTCGGATGCGGTCACCGTCGCTCGTACGTGTTGAATGTTGCACTTTGTACTCTGCATCGCGCTGCAGCCCGGAAAGTTCGAGTAAGCGTTCCAACTGAACTTCGCCCCAGTTTCCCTGAACCCGCCGATCTCCACGTAGAGCAGTCGCTAAGGTATCAGCCTGCTCGGTCAACCGAGCGTTGAGCTGGAAGAGCTGTTGCAGTTGTTCGCGGAGTGAGGCAGTCCCTTTTGTGTGTTCGGTGTACGCACGGTCAATTTTTTCTTCGAAAGCAGCGATACGTTCACGTAAAGGAGCGAGAGTCCTCTCGAGCGTTTCTGCACTTTGCTCTTTCAAGAGTGTGCTCCGTTGCTCCAAGATGTGTGTTGCTATCTGCTCAAATTCGAGTCGGAGTTGGCGCTGTAGTTCCTCGCGATGAGCACGGTCCTCCTCGAGCCTCTCACGGAGTGTCTTTACTTGTTCCTTGAGCGCAGATGATTCCTCGAGCAGAGAAGCGATTCGATCGTCTTTCGCTGCTACTTCACGCTCGAGGCGCTGGCGCTCTTGGTCAGCAACGCGGAGAGATTCTTCGTATCGCTGGACGGCAGCCTCATGCTGCTGGTGGAGATGTGCTATATCAGAACGCGCTGCACTCAGCTTCGGAGCAAACATTGCCCACGCAATGAGACATCCCAATCCACTGCCGACGATAAAAGCAAGAACAAGTAGCTCGACCATCGTGGTACCTCGCGCCTGTGAAAAGGAGCTCTGTGCGAAAGTAACGTGCCAAGACTACTCTTCCTGTACGTCGGTATTTCGGAGCTTCATGACAGCCAGTATGCACCACGTGTCACTACCAAGGTTGACGGCGGCGTCGTGCTCTCGAACGTGATGATAGCTCTTTCGCCGTCACTTGCTTGAAGCAAGGTGCGCACAAATCGATAGCCGTTACCATCTGGAACGAAGACACCATGCTGATTATCCCATGCAACAACGGCGTTCAGCGGCACGAGAAATCCGTGGGCACTGCCGACACCGAGACGTGCGCGCATATACATCCCTGGCCGCAGCCGTGCATGATCGTAGCGATCGAAGTGACAGTGGAGTTCGATCGTTCGTGTAGAATCAAGCGTATGAGATACAACGACGACTTCCGCTGGGTATGCGTGGGCTGAATCAGCAATCGCCCAGGTCACGAGCCTCTGACCAGGCTGAATCAAGGGTGCATCATGCTCGTAGGCTCTCAGCACGAGATGAACGTCGCTCATATCAACCTGTTCGAGGATGCGAGTATTCGGATCAACGGTCTGACCTATGGCAACGTTGATAGCGGCGATGTATGCATCTCGTGGTGCAGTCAGAGTGATCGTCCGCACGATTCCAGTGTCAGCTAAACGAGCTGGCTCTATCCCGACAATCCGCAAGAACCCTCGATATGCTGCGAGTGCGATTTGCAGTTCGCGTAATTGCGTCTGTGTTTCGAGGACTGCACGGTCAGTGGTCGCTGCAGCAGAGGCGAGTGTTCGTTGGCGCTCGTACTCACGCAGAAGTCGTTCTAATTGGGCGCGAGTAGCAATGAAACGCTCCTGAAGCTCGACAAGCTGCATGCTTTCGAGTTTGGCAAGAACGGTTCCTCGCCGAACGTACATGCCAACCAATCCGTTGATTGAACGCACAATTGCTTGGAGTGGGAAGAGATGTAAATGCAGTTCTGCGGTGGCAGCTCAATCGTACCGCGCAAATTGAGTGTTCTCTCAACTGAGCCCTGCCGCAATGAATCGAGTGTGATACTAATGGCTTGCTGATGCTGGGATGTGAGGACGACAGTCGTCTGAGTGGTATCACTGGCAGAAGTCGAAGGATATTCCTCCGTCGCACGATTGCAGGCAAGTGCGAGGAATGCAATGAAGAATGCGCGTTTCATTGCAAGTCTCCTAATAGTTCAGATTGGATGGATGGGTGAATTAGGCGGCGGCGAGCGTCGAGGTACGCACGCTCAACAGTAAGTGCGCGATCGAGGGCAAGTGCCCATTGGTATGCATCGAGATTCCGGTTTGCAAGCTCCACGCTGGCGACCTGTTCGAGTGTCGATGCTGCATGGAGTGATTGGCGTTCAAAGGTGGTGACTGAAGTAGCAGCCGCTTCACGAAGTGCACGTGCTTCGAGTCGCATTCGCTCGAGCTCCCATGATACCGAACGGTGTTCCCATTCTGCACGCGTGATCTGAGCATCGGCGGCACCAAGAGCAGCCATCGTCCATGGAGTTGGCAGTGGCACGCTCAAGCCAACTCGTACCGAGCCGAAGCGTGTTTCATTCCCGAAATACCGTTCAACCCCTGTTACGTTCTGGTAACCGATGAGCGTTGTGCTATTGTAGCCAACCAAGACACTGGGAAGAAGGCTTGCGCTCACGAGATCTCGTTGCGAGCATGCGTGGTCGAGCCTGGCTCGTGCTTGCTCAATAAGTGGGTGGTGTGTCGTATCGAGTGGTACAAGAAGCTGCGGCAGTTGTTCGAAGAGCGAATCGTCCGGCAGGTAGCGGTCGGTCGGTTCGCCCAGTGCACGGTTAAAGAGCGATACCTCAGCACGGTAGTGCGTGCGAGCAGCAATTAGTTCAGCACTGACACTTGCGCGATACAGTTGTGCGGTCGCGCGGTGCCCAGCTGTTGCGGTCCCTTGTTGCATCTGCATGGACGCAACTGTATCAGCCAGTGCTGCCAAGGAGTCGATTCGCGAAAGCAACGTCACAAGTCAAGGCCAGTACGTAACGTCACTAAAGAGCCGTGCAACGTCAGCTCGACGCTGCATACGATTCCACTGGTCACCCCAAACAGCTTCAAGGTATTGACTTTCGAATTGCCCATGAGGAGCTCGATGAACCGGTGGTAACTCGAGCATTAATGCTGCGGAGAACCGATTATCGTTCACCTCTGTATTGTACTTGCCATATTCAAGCTCCAACTGGATTGGTGCAATCTGGAACCATCCTTGTCGGCGTGCGTCGGCAGAGAGAACTTCGTACTGCCATTGGAGGCGCTCAGGGTGATGCTGCTCCATGAGCTCATACGCTTTGCTAACCGTGATGGGCTCTTGTGCCTTGGCGTGGGTTGTGGCGATTAAGACACATACTGCTACTCCAGCGAGTTGGTGAAGCCTTCGCCGCTCCCATCGTCGCTCGATTGCCAGATAGAGCACAGGAAGAACCACAAGGGTAAGCAATGTTGCGCTGATCAAGCCGCCAATTACAACAGTTGCCAGTGGCCGCTGGACTTCCGCCCCAGGACTTGTGCTGAGCGCCATTGGGAGAAAACCGAGTGACGCAACGGCAGCTGTCAAAATCACTGGTCGGAATCGTACGTGTGTCGCTTCAAGGAGTGCGCGGAGAAGCGATCGGCTTTGCTGCAGACGATTTGCTTCGCTCGTTAGCACAACACCATTGAGCAGAGCAATACCGAACAGAGCGATGAAGCCAACAGCAGAGGAAACACTGAAGTGAAGCCCGCGGAGCATGAGCGCCGCCACACCGCCAATGGCTGACAGAGGAATTGCACTGAAGATGAGCAAACCTTGCCGAAGAGACCGAAATGTTGCGTACAGCAGCACGAAGATGCTCAATAGTGCAACGGGTACGCTGATGGCAAGTCGTGCGTGCTGGAGATTTTCGAACGTCCCGCCGTACGTAATCGAGTAACCAGGTGGGAGGTGAAGCTCACGTTCGACGCGTTGCTGCAACTCCTCGACGGTTGATGCGATACCGCGACCACGGACATTGAAACCGACGATAATTCGTCGCCGTGCTGATTCACGCTGAGTTTGATTCGGACCAAACTCACTGCGGATATCGGCAACTTCTTCCAGTGGTACAATACGTCCATCAGAGGAGCGCATGGGAAGCGATCGCAGCCGTGTTGGGTTGTTTCGTAGTGAACTATCATAGCGCACCACCACGTCAAAGCGCGGTTTACCCTCATAGAACGTCGCCACGCTGACGCCGGCGAAAGCAGCACTTATCGCACGATTTGCGTCCTCGATTACAATGCCATACCGAGCAAGTTTTGTACGATCGTATCGAATGACAAGTTGTGGCATCCCGAGCATTCGTTCGCGGTAGATGTCACGCGCACCGGGTATGGACGTTATGGTACTTGCGAGGCGTTCTGCATAGGCTGCTAACGTATCCAGCTCATCACCATAGATCTTGCAGACGATGTCCTGACGTGCGCCGGTCATTAGCTCATTGAATCGCATTTGGACGGGGAACTGAAAGCCAAACATCACACCGGGTACCAATTGAGTGAGCACAGCATGCATTCGTTCGGCAAGCTCATCGAAGGATTTGGCATTCTTCCACTCTGATTTTGGTTTGAGGATCACCATCATGTCTGATGCTTCGACTGGCATTGGATCAGTGGGTATTTCAGCGCTCCCAATTTTTGTTACGACTTTTTCAACCTCTGGGAATGAGTCTATCAGAATGCGGCTGCATTGCTGCGTGGTGGCGATAGTGGTGCGAAGACTACTGCCGGTGAGCAAGCGTGTATCTACAGCAAAGTCGCTCTCTTCGAGCTTAGGGATGAATTCACCACCTAACTGCGTCGCTGCAACAGCAGTGATACCAAGTAAGAGCACGGCTGTGCTTAGAATTGCCCGTGGATGGCGTAGTGCCCATCGCAACAAGGGGCGATACAACTGCTCCAGGATTGATACGAGGCGGTCGGACAAGGTAGTTTCCTGAAGACGAATGCGGCTGAATGCAAGCGATGCGATTGCAGGCACGTAGGTGAACGAAAGCACGAATGCGGCACTGAGAGCGAAGATGAGCACTTCAGCCATCGGCCGAAACATTTTGCCTTCGATCCCTTGCAGCGTAAGGACAGGGAAGTAAACGATGAGGATGATGAGTTGCCCAAATACTGATGCGCGGAGAAAACGCGATGCAGTTTGCTCAACGACGTCCACGATGACCAACGGTGTTGAGCGGGACTGACGCATGAGGAGGCCGACGCGATGGAGTACGCCTTCGACAATGATGACGGCGCCGTCGACGAGCAGCCCGAAATCAATCGCGCCTAAACTCATCAGGTTACCGCTGACACCAAACAGACGCATCAAGCTTGCCGCCATGAGGAACGATAGTGGTATGACTGATGCGACCACAAGTGCAGCGCGGAGATTCCCAATCAGCACGATGAGGATCAGAACGACGACTGCAGCACCCTCGAGTAAGTTCGTGCGAACGGTTGCAACTGTTGAGTTGATCATCTTCGTTCGATCGAGAAATGGTTCAATCGTAATCCCCTCTGGGAGTGTTTTTTCGATTTGGGCTATGCATTCTTTGACACGTTCGACGACGTTTGCTGAATTTTCTCCTTTGAGCATCATCACAACGGCTCCAGCAACCTCGCCTTGGTCGTTGTAGCACATAGCGCCGTAACGGATCGCCGATCCGATGCGGACGGTGGCTATATCTCGAATCAAGGTGGGTATCCCCTGATTCGTAATGACGGGGATGTTCGCGATATCCTCTTGAGATCCAAGAAAACCTTCTGTACGGATAAATGCAACGGTCGGATCCCGCTCGATGTACGCCCCACCTGCGTTGCTACTGTTGCGCTCGATAGCTGCAGCAACATCACTGATTGTGAGACCTAATGAAGCTAAGCGGTCGGGATGGATGGAAACTTCGTACTGCTTGAGCAAGCCACCGAAGCTTGCGACGTCAGCTACACCTGGTGTACCGAGGAGCTGCCGACGCACTATCCAATCTTGGATGGTTCGCAGATCAGCAAGCATATAACGGTGTTCGTATCCTGGCTTGGTACGGATGACGTACTGATAGATTTCACCCAATCCGGTAGTGACTGGTGCAAGCTCAGGGATACCTATGCCAGGTGGTAATTGAAGGCGAACCGTTGACAGTCGCTCATTTATTTGCTGACGTGCCCAGTATGTATTAACCTCGTCTTCGAACACGAGTGTAATGACAGAAAGACCGAAGCGCGAAAAACTTCTTAGCTCGATGAGTCCAGGGATGTTATTAGATGCTTGCTCGATGGGGAACGTGATGAGGCGCTCAACATCAGGTGCGCCTAATGCAGGTGAAATTGTGATGACTTGGACTTGATTGTTCGTAATATCCGGCACTGCGTCGATAGGCAGGTGTGCCAAGTTCCATGCACCGATTACTGCCAGGAAACCGACAGTTATGAGCACACCACTGCGCTATCGCAATGCCATTTGGATGATGGCACTGATCATGGAGCATCAACGAAAGTGGTGAAACAATACTTGATATAAGCGTAGTGTTAGGCGCAGGTTTGTGCTGGAGGGTGCCAAATCGGTGGCGTGATCCCGCTCAACGGAGCGGATGGTGGACAGTTGTGGTAATAGACCTGCTGAGGAGGAATGTCACGTGGTAAAGTGATATCAAGCGGTAGTGGCTCGGCAAGAATAAGAAATGCTCCCGGTAGCTCTCCTTTGAAAGGAAGCTGCATGTCTTGTGAACGATCGGCATCAAAGACGTCACCATGGAGGTGGTGCTCTGCAAAGAACGCACCGATAGTGACCTGTTCACGTGTGGCGTGGTCAAGATAATGGACAAGCAACAACGGTAACTTCGCCAGTTGAGGAAGTTCCGTTGCGGTACAGACGTAGAGTATCAGGAGTAGAGTAGCACTAAACTTTCGCATCCATACAAATTTAAACCATCTGTGCAAAGAGCTGGTTGGCAATCTCCGAGGTTGATCACCGTCTTAAAAAGCCGATACGTTACTCCAACGAATGCCAATGGAATCAATGCAACTGTTTTTAGTTGAATTTGATATCACCGAGTTCGATGAAGAGATGGCTCGGCGAATCCCAGAGCAACATGAGCTCCTGCTCCAGCTCATGCGATCGGGTACGGTGACACACTTTGCAGTCTCCAGCGATCGCGAAAAGCTCTGGATTTTTTTCCGCGTCAAGGATATGAGTGAGCTGCTGCGTACGATTTCATCGTTTCCATTAGTCAATTACATCCGACCGAAATTTCATCCGCTCCTGTTTCAGGAATCTGCAGCACGAGCAGCTCCGATGTCGCTCAACTAGTCATTTCTGCATGTTGTAACTTCGCACGAAGTCGATCCACATCAACGTTGAATGGCGACGTATCTCTTTACTTCGGAATCAGTCTCCGAAGGTCATCCCGACAAGATATGTGACCAAGTCTCAGATGCTGTCCTCGATGCTATCTTGTTAGATGATCCACAGGGTCGAGTTGCATGCGAGTGCTTTACAACGACAGGGATGATTGTCATCGGGGGCGAAATCACAACCTTAACCTATATTGATCTCCCCGAGCTTGTTCGAAACGTGATCCGTGAGATTGGGTACACCAAACCGACATACCGTTTCGATGCCGACTCCTGTGCGATTATCAACGTCATCAACAAGCAATCGCCCGATATAGCAATCGGTGTTGAGCGCGGTGGCGCCGGTGATCAAGGGATAATGTTCGGCTACGCATGCAGCGAAACGAGCGTGTACATGCCACTACCGATCATGCTTGCCCATGGGCTTGTACGTCGACTGGCTGAGATTCGAAAATTTCATACCGCACTGATGCCGTACTTAGGTCCAGACGCGAAAAGTCAAGTGACAGTTGAGTATGGTGATAATGGCGAAGTTGCTGGCGTAAGAGCGATTGTCCTCTCCACACAACATGATGAGGGAGCCACACCGCAACGGATTGAAGAAGATGTTCGAGAGCATGTCATCCCATGGGTCATCCCATCGGATCTCTTGAGTAGGAAGACGCAGTACTTCATCAATCCAACAGGAAAGTTCGTCATCGGTGGACCGCATGGCGATACCGGACTGACCGGTCGAAAGATCATCGTCGATACTTACGGTGGGCGTGCCCCTCATGGGGGCGGTGCATTCAGTGGGAAAGATGCCACTAAGGTGGACCGCTCAGGAGCTTATGTAGCGCGCTACATCGCAAAGAACATCGTGGCTGCAGGCATTGCGCGCGAATGCACCGTGCAACTGAGCTATGCGATCGGTGTGGCTGAACCTGTTTCCATCATGGTTAACATGCACGGCAGTGGTCTCGTATCCCCATATGATCTAATAACGTTCATCCGCGAACACCTTGATTTGACACCACACGGCATTATCGAACGATTCGGGCTTCAACAGCCGATCTTTCGTCGTACTGCGGTCTATGGTCATTTTGGGCGAGAAGAATTTCCGTGGGAACGGTTGGATTTAGTATCTCACTTGCAAAACCACTTTGGATTGCGTTCATCGAGCGATGGAGTTCAGGTGCAACTTCTACACACGTACTCGAGTTCTTATTAGCCTCGTATTTTTGCAATGATCACATTGCGGAAGTGGCGGAATTGGCAGACGCACCATCTTGAGGGGGTGGCGCCGAAAGGCGTGCGGGTTCAAGTCCCGCCTTCCGCACATGTTATGCCCACCAATGCAATGAATTGGTAGGCATTGTGTTTTCATAACCTAACTCGCTCCCTAACTGTACCGAATTTTGAGTTGTAGGATGTCCCTCCTTAGGAGTGTCTGATGATTTTCCGCATACTTGTTTCTTGCTTGGTGGTTCCTCAGCTTGCGTTGTCTTCGACACCGCGGTTGGTGATTCTCTTGTGTTACGATCAACTCCGTGCTGATCGGATTGATGTTGTTCGGCCATGGCTCAGTGAGGGTGGATTTCTTCGATTGATGCGAGAAGGTGTCGTTGCCAATCGCTGCATGTTCAACTATGCGACGACTGTAACAGCCTCTGGTCATGCTACAATTTCGACCGGGTGCAATCCGAATCGGCACGGGATTGTTGATAATGATTTTGTCATTGGTGGGCGTGTACACTCTGCTACGGATGATACACTCCTTGGTGTTCCATCTCCCCGGCTTCTGCTTGTACCAACGCTTGGGGACTACATGAAGTCTGCAAATCCAGGCAGTAAGGTCTGGAGTTTTTCCCATAAAGATCGAGGAGCTATCTTCCTGGGAGGGCATCGCCCGGATGGTGCATACTGGCTTGTGCCTCATCGTGGTTTGGGCACATCGATATACTATCCACCCGAACCAGCATGGATAGATGATTTCAACCAGTCCAATCATCCAGCGCATGATGCAGGAACGACATGGGTTGCTGTGCTACCACCATCTGCACCACCAGATACGATTGAATGGGAAGGTAGATTCCCTCAAGGCACGAATGTATTCCCGCATCGCATACCACTAGACACTTCATCGGACGCATTTTGGCGGGCATTCGCGTTGACACCGAACGCTGTCGAATGGGTCTTTCGTGCTGCACGTTTGTGCATAGAGCAAGAACGCCTTGGAGCCGATACAGTGCCCGACTTGTTGTGTATCAGTGTTTCAACGACTGATCTTGTGGGCCACCTCTTCGGGCACGATAGCCGCGAGTATGCGGAGTTACTTGTCGCCTGCGATCGAATTCTTGCAGCATTCCTCGATGAGCTCGACAGGCGAATAGGTCGTGATAATTACCTGCTTGTCCTGACAAGTGACCATGGTGCAGGAAGCATTCCAGAGCTCGAGCGTTCGCGAGGATTTTACGCAGGTCGCATATATGACGACACACTTGTAGCACGAATCGAACGATGGTTTGGTCAGAAGGCGAAGGTGTACGACCAACGGATCATACAGTACTTTTTCCCACCATGGCTATGGTTAAATCAATCGGTAGCACAGGAAGCAAGTGTACCCTACGACTCTCTATGCAGTGAGCTTGTTCATTGGCTCACGCTTCAGGAAGGTATTGGTTTTGCGGTGACTGCACGAGAGATCACTACTACTCACGATTCAGTAGGGGTTGTCGCTCTTATCGCACGTAGTTTCCGTTCCGATCGCTGCGGTGACATTGCAATCTACCCGAAGGAGCGATGGATATTCGGTTCTACGCCAGCACAGCACGGGACCTTCTATGACTACGATCGATCTGTACCACTGATATTCTATGGTGCAACCTTGAAGCCGGGGAGCATCTCCGGCATTTGCTCTCCAGCCGACATCGTCCCAACGATTGCTAAACTGCTCGATATTCCATTGCAGACAGTGGATGGTAAACCACTGCCACTCCCCATCCGTTAAGGCAAGTTTTTTCTGAGGGGGAAAATTTTTCTTGCTACGTCTGAAATTTTTCTGTATACTTAGATGCTCTTCCTACAGCGCATTGCGCTGAGGATGGGTTTGTTATACAACTTTTATTTGGAGGTTCCTATGGATGTCAGTACAGTCGGGCTGGAACTTCTGACTACCGAGCAGATGCAATCGGTGTTCGGTGGTGGTGGAGGATGGTCCATCATCTGGGAAGACCCCTTCGATCCACGTGCCGGCGATCCGACCCCGCCTCCTCCACCGGGGAATGACTTAGGGTTCGGATCCCAGCCACCCTGCTCGAGGGAGTGCTACCATGAGAACGGACTCAACTCGAGCGGCCAATCGATGAGTCCCTGCACCGCACGATGCAGGGACGCTTCCTTTTCACGTGCCAGTACTTCCAAACCCACCACTGAGACGTTCGGTCGGCGGAAGCTCATTGACTAACTCCCATTTGACACGCTCATAGCGCGCAACGACAAGTTGTGCAATGCGCATTCCTCGCGTAATTGTAAATGCCATAGTGCCTGCGTTTGCTAAAATCACTTTGATCTCGCCACGATAGTCACTATCAATTGTGCCTGGTGAGTTGAGGCAAAAAATACCGTACTTGAGCGCTAATCCACTCCGCGAGCGAATCTGTGCCTCGTACCCATCGGGGAGGGCAAGTGCTATCGCAGTAGGTACAAGTGCAATGGAGCCTGGTGGAATGACGATTGGTTCATTGGTAGCAGCTGCAATGTCCATTCCAGCTGCACCTGGTGATGCGTATGAAGGGAGTGGAAGATCCTCGAATGCCGGGTCTGTACGTTGGATTGGGATGATCATGAGGCAGTGAAGGGATCGTGATCTTCACATCCTTTGCATTGCCGGTCATCGGCAAATTGCTCTCCCTCGATTTGAAGTGTAGCATGTTGGATCCCAAACTTCTCTTTGAGAAGCGCATGGAGATCATGGAGTGCTCGATCGCGATCAGCAGAACGAGAAACAACGACGTGCGCGCTCATTGCATGTGAGGTAGCGCCAAGCTGCCATAAGTGCATGTCATGGATATTCCGGACCTCTGGATGTTTGTGTAGCGCCGAACGGATCGTCTCAACATCAAGATGATCCGGCGTTGATTCCATCAAAATTGCAAGTGCCTTGCCAATGATGCCTATTCCACTTCGTGCGATAAAAATGGTAATTGCTAACGACAAGAGTGGGTCGAGCAAGTGCCATCCAGTGAGGGACATTGTAACTCCCCCGACGATGACAACAATCGAAGAGAGCAGGTCATTGAGCACATGCAGATAAGCGCTCTTGGTTGTCAGGTGAGATGCATCGCGAAGTACGTACCAAGCAACTCCATTGGCCAGCACGCCTATGGTGGCGGCTACCAGCATTGGTGCCGTGTGGATAGCTCGGGGAGACGTCATTCGTTCGATGGCTTCCCATGCGAGAAGGGAACAGAGGATAAGGAGGACTATTCCATTGAGGAGCGCTGCTAAAATCTCCAATCGGCGCCAGCCAAAGGTTAGTCGGTGCTGATCAGTCCGACGTTGTGCGATGCGTAAGCTCAGGTAGGCAATTGCAAGTGACGAAACGTCCACAATCATGTGAACACTGTCGGAAAGCAATGCTAATGAAGCGGAAACGATGCTTCCGATGAATTGAACGATGGCAATGCCAAGCGTGATTGTCAGCGCGAGAGCAAGCGAGCGAAGGTCATTAGCGATGTGATAGTGCTGTTCAGACATCAGTACGTCGAGTGTGGTGAATCGACCGAATCCGTCACGATTGTAACTCCAGCACTTGTTCCAAGGCGGTCAGCTCCTGCACTGAGCAATTCGAGTGCTTGGGCACGGGTGCGAATGCCTCCGGATGCCTTGACTTTCACGTGTGGTGCAACGTGCTCGCGGAGTAAACGAACGTCCTGGATTGTTACGCCACCATAGCCGAAGCCTGTTGATGTCTTGATGAAGTCTGCACCTGCATCACTGACGATGCAAGCTGCACGAAGTTTCTCATTGTCGTCGAGTGCACCGCATTCGATGATTACCTTAACGATTGCACCATGTGCATGGGCTGTCTCTACGACACCAGCAATATCGTCAAAAACAGTTCCATATTCTCTGCTTTTGAGAGCTGCGATGTTCATCACCATGTCAAGCTCACGCGCACCTGCTTGCAGCAGCTGTTCGGCTTCCACGCGTTTGGTAGCGGCAAGATTTCCGCCGAGGGGGAAACCAACGACTGAGCACACTGGAATTGCGGTCCCCTCTAAGCATTTGACTGCAAGCGAGACATAGCATGGCAATACACACACAGATGCAAAGCCGTACTCGATCGCTTCGTGGCAGAGTTGCTCAATGCGGGCAGCAGTGCTCTGTTCGGGGCGGAGGAGAGTATGATCAATTGTTTGTGCGATATTCATCACTATCGTCCGGTCAGTGAGTGGATTTTTTCAACTCTGCGCACATGGCGCCCACCCTCGAATGAAGCGCGCAAGAATGCATCAGTAATTGCGATAAGTTCATCAACGGTATGAAGCCGCGCACCAAGACAGAGTACGTTCGCGTTGTTATGCTGCCGTGCAAGACGAGCCATTTCGGGTGTGCAACAGTTGGCAGCACGGATACCAGCTACTTTATTTGCTACAATGGCGACACCAATTCCACTCCCACACAGAAGGATGCCAAGATCATCCTCTCCACTGGCAACAGCACGTGCAACAACCACTGCGAAATCCGGATAGTCAACTGATTCGCTTGTAAACGCTCCCATATCGTGCACGTGGTAACCTGCAGCGCAAAGGTAATCAGCCAATGCCGTCTTTGCGGAAACACCAGCATGATCAGCACCTATAGCGATCTGCATT
>Ga0308398_1000002_pt1:172500-287503 | contig 287503 bp, 248 predicted proteins | sample Hotspr20SampleT9_FD_202360 | JGI IMG/M metagenome (GOLD analysis project Ga0308398, IMG submission 202360) | Hot spring phototrophic mat microbial communities from Mushroom Spring, Yellowstone National Park, Wyoming, United States - 20051001_T9 ...
GAGTGAGGCGGCGAGGGATAAGCTTCGTCGCCGAGAGGGAAACAACCCAGACCGCCAGCCAAGGTCCCCAAGTGAACGCTAACAGAGAAAGGATGTTTCGCTGCCCAGACAGCCAGGATGTTAGCTTAGAAGCAGCTATCATTCAAAGAGTGCGTAATAGCTCACTGGTCGAGCGGCGAAGCGCCGACAATTCTCGGGACTACAAGCGTTCCACCGAAGCTGCGGACTCTGCCACACGGCAGAGTGGTAGGGGAGCATTCTGCACTGCGTCGAAGGTGCACCGTGAGGTGTGCTGGAGCGTGCAGAAGTGCAAATGTTGGCATAAGTAGCGAGAACGAAGGTGAGAATCCTTCGCGCCGAAAGTCTAAGGGTTCCTGAGCTACGTTCGTCGACTCAGGGTTAGTCGGCCCCTAAGGCCAGGCCAAACGGCGTAACCGATGGGAAGCAGGTGACTTGCAATATTCCTGCACCACCAAAGGCGTTAAGCATGGTGACGCAGACGCGAGGTCCAGTGGAGCTCCTGGCAATCTCCGCTGGGCGTAGCATGCTGCCGAGAAAGAGCCGTGTGAATCGCCGCGGTGACCGTACCGCAAACCGACACAGGTAGACGGGTTGAGTATACTCAGGCGCGCGTGTGAGCCGTGGCTAAGGAACTCGGCAAATTAGCCCCGTAACTTCGGGAGAAGGGGCGCTCCCGCAAGGGAGCCGCAGTGAAAGGGCCCAAGCGACTGTTTAACAAAAACACAGCACTCTGCTAACTCGTCAAGAGGACGTATAGGGTGTGACACCTGCCCGGTGCCGGAAGGTTAAAGGGAGGGGTTAGCCGCAAGGCGAAGCTCCGAACTGAAGCCCCGGTAAACGGCGGCCGTAACTATAACGGTCCTAAGGTAGCGAAATTCCTTGTCGGGTAAGTTCCGACCTGCACGAATGGTGTAACGACTTGGGCACTGTCTCGGCCACGGGCTCGGCGAACTTGTGGTACCGGTGAAGACGCCGGTTTCCCGCACATGGACGGAAAGACCCTGTGCACCTTTACTACAGCCTACTATTGGGTCTGACTGCAACATGCGTAGGATAGGTGGGAGGCGACGAAGCGGGGCTTGCGGGTCCCGCAGAGCCGACGGTGAAATACCACCCTTGTTGCAGCTGGATTCTAACCCGGCGGAGTGGATCCGCGGGGACAGTGGTAGGTGGGTAGTTTGACTGGGGCGGTCGCCTCCTAAAGAGTAACGGAGGCTCGCAAAGGTCCCCTCAGCACGGTCGGTAATCGTGCGTAGAGTGCAAAGGCATAAGGGGGCTTGACTGCGAGGCAGACATGCCGAGCAGGTGCGAAAGCAGGCCTTAGTGATCCGGCGGTTCCGCGTGGAAGGGCCGTCGCTCAAAGGATAAAAGGTACGCCAGGGATAACAGGCTGATCTTGCCCAAGAGTCCACATCGACGGCAAGGTTTGGCACCTCGATGTCGGTTCATCGCATCCTGGGGCTGGAGAAGGTCCCAAGGGTTGGGCTGTTCGCCCATTAAAGCGGTACGTGAACTGGGTTCAGACCGTCGTGAGACAGGTCGGTCCCTATCCTGTGCGGGCGTAGGATACCTGAGGGGTCTCGCTCTTAGTACGAGAGGACCGGAGTGACTGGACCAACGGTGTACCTGTTGTCGCGCCAGCGGCAGCGCAGGGTAGCCATGTCCAGAAAGGATAAGCGCTGAAAGCATCTCAAGCGCGAAACCTGCCCCAAGATGAGGTATCCCATGGCACGAAGCCAGTAAGGACCCAGGAAGACTACCTGGTTGATAGGCACCACGTGTACGCACGGCGACGTGCTCAGCGGAGGTGTACTAATCGTCCGAGGGCTTACCATTGTTTTTTCTTGCTGCCTTTCTACAGGTTAGTTTCACGCGCTCAATCGCCACAACAAAACCATCGGATGCTATGCTTGGTGACTATACCGCGGGGGAAACACCTCTTCCCATTCCGAACAGAGAAGTTAAGCCCCGCAGGGCCGATGGTACTGCACGGGTAACCGTGTGGGAGAGTAGGTCGTTGCCAAGCTCCTTTGTTCTGTGGGCTATCGCTGCCACGCAATAGCCCACACGTGTTTTTGATACTACACATGCTCAACGTTCCTACTTCTTCCCACCGCCTTTGAGCGCATAGGCAACGATGGTTAAGTATCCGTTCGCATCGAGTACGGTCCCGACAAGGATCCCATCACGAAAATCATGGGGGATGAAGTGATTCCCAGCAAATAAATCGTGATCAAAAACTGGACTACCATCCTCCCGACAAAAGTGAAGATACTCCCGATGCTGAACCCTCGCATCAGTATTGTCAACGATACCGGGAGGATATTCTGTATTCCTGTACGGAACTAAAAACAAACCGTTCGAACTATCAAAGTAGATATTCCGGAATGCAAGGTTCGAGACACGCCCATCAGTCGGTGGTTCGTCGCTGTTTGTGGGCTTCTGTGGATGAGAGGGAATGTCCCATGTTGGGACTCGATACGTGTCAGAAAAATTCAGCGGAATAGTTTTCACAAGATTTGCATTCTTGTCCCATATCCTGAGCATACGTCCAAATTGAAACAGGGAAGCAGCGAGGCTATCACGGTAGCATCCAAATATTGCACCCAACCAATTAGATACGTGATGTACGTAATAGATGCTGTCGATGATAGAGCTGACTGCGGTGATATGACCATAATTATCAATAATTATCACAGATGTGTCATTAGGGACCAGAAGACGATTTGATGATAACGAATTGCGAGCAAAATAGACATTACCATAGCAATAATAACATTCGATATTAAGTGGCACAAATTGTGGGATGTAGGTAATTCTGAAGGGTAAAGTGCTATCAAGTGAGTATTGAGCCATAAAACGTGGATATTGATAAGTTCCTCCAAAGATTAACACACGTTTACCCGGCAAGAGCCAATTAATTGAACCGATGCCCATACAATCGAGAGAGTCCAAATGAATTGGCTGTCGTTTGCGAATTCTGCCTGTGCTATCCAGTACATAGAACATGCACTGCATTCCATTGACGAGTATGTAAGATTTTCGATCGGGGGCAACAAGCATTTGACGAGCCCATCCGGACTTAAGTTGGCGTTCAGATGTATCTCGAACTGGAAGTGTCCAAAGGAGTTGAAAATAGGTGTCAAGGTCTGTTGTTTCCTGTACAGAATGTTTCATCATTACCACACGGAGCGAATCGAGAACTATACTAACGGTCCTCGATGTCGGAGATTCGATCGCTAATACTTTGCCAACGTTATCAAGCACGACGAGAAGCGGAATATTTCGAATTCTGTAATAGTTGCGGTAGATCTGGAATTCGTCACCGACAATTGGGAATTCAATATTCTCCTCCTTTCGAAATTGTTCAGCGTCGGCTTGGGAGTACCCATTGAGGAACACGAGATATTCAATGGGGTACTCCCGTAGTTTCTCATAGAATCGTTCGATATTGTGCATACACAGGGCACAGTTGGAACGATCGGTGAACACATATACGCGCATGGGATATTTGCTTTGTGGTTTGAGCGGTCGGACGGTATCTCCGATGCGGAGATATCCTGATTGGTTCGCCTCGTGCGAGTGCAGAATTGAAACACTGATGAATAGAAAAATTGCTATGTACTTCATGAGTGTTATCCCACAAGTAATAGATTGCAGAAAACAATGGAGGGGAGGAGCAACTCCTCCCCTCTTACGTCGAGGACTCTTACGGTGAGGGTATGAAGACCATGTACTTACCATCGCTGTCGGTTACAATCCCATTAAGATTGATACAAATCCCGACAAGCTGTGGATAATCATCACAAGTGACGATCTCGATCTCGTCACTTGATGTGAAGAAATAATTCCTACCATCCCGGATGAACGTGTTCCAGTTTCCTTGATCATCCTTTACGGAGAGCGTGACTTCGTCGAGCTGAAGTTCAAGTGCGTAGCCGTATGATGGAACAGGGGTGATCTTTCCCTTGACAAGAGTAGTGCACGGCTCTTTGATGCAATCAACTCCACCATCTAAACAACATTGATATCTCTGCTTCCATTCGTGTGTCCCCGTACCTGGCGTAACTCTCCTGTGTACCCAGCAATCGGTTTCAGCAGATAGTGTAGTTGAGAATAACAGCAACAACGATGCAGCAGTGAACATCTTTTGCACAAGATTAATGTTAGTTTTCATGGGTGGAATATAATATGGTTGAACAAAATTTTCAGAAATAATTGATAAAACAAAATCAGAATAGCTGAATCACTCAGTGCTACAGGGCGCTATCTACACTCTTGCGGTGGTGGTCGTTCAGAAAGGGGCCAGCGTAAGAGAGAGAGAGAGAGAGTGTGTGTGTGTGTGTGTGTATCAGCGCCTCACCTGCGTTTGTGTGCTGACACACGCTAATGAAGGTCACAGCGGCTCTCGCTTGTAAAAGGACGACCCGTGATATGTCAAACTCTTGATCGAGCATTGACAACCGGTAGTATATACGTCGCTATAAAAATACGGCAAATGGGAGAAAATATTTCACCGTGTTCAGTAGGCCACTACTCGTTAGACGTGTTCCCAGGCAGCTCTGCCGATGGCTGTGATCGTTTGGTTTACGATAAGCTGTCGGACCGCTTCGATATCCCAGTAGAGGATTCGTTCACCTTTACTGAAGGGGACGGCATGTCGAATCTCGGCGTACACGTGCTCGAGAGGTTCTGAGGTTCGCAGCGGCCGCAGAAATTCCAATGCTCTGGCTGCGCAAAGGAGTTCGATTGCCAATACGTTTGCTGTATTGCGAATGATGCGTCGAGCCTTCCAAGCAGCTATACTTCCCATCGAATTGTGGTCTTCCTGGTTTGCACTTGTGGGAATTGAATCAACGCTTGCGGGGTGTGCTAACACTTTGTTTTCGCTCACCAGTGATGCTGCGGTGTATTGGGCGATCATCATTCCGCTTTCAAGCCCTGGATTAAAGGCAAGGAACCGCGGGAGTCCATTGTTCAGTGCTCCGTTCACCATACGTTCAATGCGCCGTTCGCTGATATTAGCAAGCTCGGCGACAGCAATGGCGAGCATATCAAGTGCAAGGGCAAGGGGCTGCCCGTGAAAGTTTCCACCTTCAAGATGCTCTCCCGTGTCGGGGAAGATGAGTGGGTTGTCGTTTGATGCATTGAGTTCGGCTTCGATGACCGAGCGAACATAGTCGAGCGCATCACGACTTGCGCCATGAACTTGCGGTATGCAGCGGATTGAGTACGCATCTTGGATGCGTGGATCACCTGTGCGATGGGATTCACGAATTTGACTACCATTCATCAGTGCGCGCAGATGAGCGGCGACGATCTGCTGCCCTCGCATACCTCGAAGGCGGTGGATTCGCTCGTCGAATGCACGGTCTGTACTTCGGAGAACATCCGCAGAGAATCCGCCAGCGATGTCGGCACAATCAGCAAGCACGAGAGCATCGGCTAGTGCTAATGCACCGACGGCGCACTGGTACTGTGTACCGTTGATGAGCGCTAATCCTTCTTTGGAGTACAATCGAAGAGGTTTAATTCCCTTGAGCGCTAAGACCAATGCACTCGGTTCGATGCCTCGTTCGGTAAGACAACGACCCTTTCCGATCAGTGCAAGTGCAATGTGTGCCAGTTGGACAAGGTCACCACTTGACCCTACCGATCCTTGTTCTGGCACTGCGGGGATAATTCCTGCGTTGAATACTTCGATGAGATGCTCAATAACGTCGCGTCGAACACCTGAGTAACCTTTTGCTAACGCATTGATTCGGAGAAGCATCATTGCACGGACAACTTCAGCGGGTAGAAAATCCCCAGCACCAGCGCTGTGTGAGAGAATGAGGTTCTCTTGCAACTGCACAACGTCCTCGGGTGATATCGTTACTCCTGCAAGTTCCCCAAATCCCGTTGTGATGCCATAGACTACCTCTCCGCTTGAGCTCCACTGCTCAACGAGTGCTCGGCTAGCAGCGATACGCTCTGATGCTGCGGACGATAAAGTGAGTCTGCATTGCTCTCGTGCTGCACGAACGACATCCTCAAGGCTTAGTGTATTGCCATCAACGACAATGGTGTGCACAGGGATTGCATCAGGTCAGTTAGTCTTAGAACACGCAAAGATAGTCACGGGGCAACGCGTATGCGAGGAACAGTTCAAACACCTACCGTTCATTTACTGCGCATGCTATGAACAGAACTGTCTCACAATAATGTGTACCTCGATCGTTTGATTTTGTACGAATAGGCTTGAAATGGCAGAATAGTTTTGCATTGCCATTCGTTTACTCACCATTTGTGGAGGTTGTTATGGGAACTGCTTTGCAGAAGAGCTTCGCAGTACGTGGAATGCACTGTGAGAAGTGCGCTGAATCGGTTGAACGTGCTTTGGCGTCTCTTAGTGGTGTTATGGGCGTCAATGTCGATCTCGACAAAAAGAGTGTGAGCGTCGAGTATGATGCTTCCGCTGTGACACTGGAAATGCTTCAGGACGCGGTTGCACAGGTTGGATTTGAATTAGTTGCTCAATGATGACTGGTTCGGCAACCCAGCATCAACAACGGGTACGTGATCCAGTTCTTGACCGCGTTCCGACGATTATAGAAACTTATCCTGTGATGGGGATGACTTGTGCGGCGTGTGCGCGATCAGTTGAAACACTCTCTTGCTCGCGGCAAGGAGTCCATCGTGCAGAAGTCAATATCGCAAGCGCAACCGTTACGCTTGAGTACGATCCAGTCCTTGTACAACCGGAGGATATTGATCAGGTACTTCGGCAATATGGATACGAGCTCATTCTTGAGAGGGAGCCATCGGTAGCGCTCGCAGCGCAAGCCGAGCGTCAGTACGATGAACTCCGAGCGATGAAGCGTTCCACGATTGTTGCAGCACTCATCACGATACCAGTTATTGTGATTGCGATGAGTCCACTGCACACATCACCAGGTGCGAATATCCTCAGTGCCTTTCTTACAACGATCCTCGTCGTTGTCTTCGGACGAGGGTTCTTCGCCCGTGCGTGGGGACAAGTGCGAACTCGAGCACTTGCAATGGATACACTCGTTGCACTCAGTACGGGTATCGCATGGGGATGGAGTTTGCTCGCGCTGTTTGCACCTGAGCTCCTCCGGTCGTTTGGTATTGAGGCGCACGCATACTTTGAATCGGCTGCGACTATTTTGACATTCATGCTCTTGGGAAAAACGTTGGAACAGTCCGCACGATTGAAAACAAACCAAGCGCTTACACAACTCGCAGCACTCCAACCATCGATAGCCCATCATTTACGCAACGGTGCTCGTGAAGATATTCCCCTCTCAGATGTCCATCGCGGCGAGCAGCTTGTTGTACTACCTGGTGAGCGCATTCCAGTTGATGGTATTGTACTGAGTGGTTCATCGTGGGTTGATGAGCAACTGCTCACCGGCGAATCAATACCAGTTGCCAAGCAAAGTGGAGACCGGGTCTATGCTGGTACGCTCAATAGTGATAGTGTCCTCACGATTGAAGCACGTGCAATCGGACAAGCGACGGTGCTCGGTGGGATCATTCGTGCTGTTGAACGTGCACAGTTGAGTAAATCGCCGACGCAACAGCTTGCGGATCGCATAGCAGCAATCTTTGTACCGATCGTTCTTGGTATAGCAATTCTCACGTTCATTATCTGGATTGTTGTCGATCCCGACAACACTTCCAGTCGAGCAATCCTCGCGACAGTATCGGTATTGATCGTTGCTTGTCCATGTGCATTAGGGCTTGCTACACCGACAGCGATAGCCGTCGCACTTGGACGTGCAGCAGAGCTTGGGATTCTCATTCGGAATGGACAGGCGTTAGAGTTACTTGCTAATGCAACACATGTAGTGTTCGATAAAACCGGTACGCTTACTCTCGGCGAACCGTACGTTGTTGGAGTAACCTGGTACATTCCAGAGGAGGAACGAAGCGAACTGCTCCCATTGATTTCTGCCGCACTCCAACACTCGACACATCCACTGTCGAAATCCTTGAGCAAATGGCTTGGTTCACCGGCAGAGGGTAGCTTCGATATGGAGCAAATACGCGGGAAAGGTTTTTTTGCTCGCGGTCAGGGAATAGAATTTATCGTTGGTAATCGTGCATTCCTTGCAGAACATGGGATATCACAACTTCCTCCAGAAGGTGAGTTAACAGAAGTGCTTGTCGCAGCGAACGGTCGCCTTCTCCTTAAAGCGATATTTGACGATCGGGTACGCTCGGATGCAATCGAAGTAGTCAGCACACTTCGAGCGTTTGGATACTCATTACATCTTATCAGTGGCGATCGATACCATGTAGCTGCTAACCTTGCTCAAACGCTCGGGATTGAACATGTAGCTGCACCGCTTTTACCCCATGAGAAGGAGGAGTATATCCGTAAACTACGCCAGCAAGAAAGAGGAACGGTTGTGATGATCGGCGATGGCATCAACGACGCACAGGCACTCTCACAGGCTGATGTAAGCATTGCCCTCGGTAGCGGAAGTGATGTCGCAATTCAAGTTGCGGATATCACACTCATTGGGGAGCGGCTCAAGCCGCTGATTGCGCTCCACCGAATCGCTCACGTCTTTGTGCGTATCGTCCGCCAAAATTTGGGGTGGGCGTTCGTGTATAACCTCGTGCTGATCCCTATTGCAGCAGGTATCCTCTATCCATTTGCTGGTATTATGCTGCATCCGATGCTTGCAAGTATTGCTATGGCAGCAAGTTCAGTCTCGGTTGTTACAAATAGCTTGCGGCTACGCACCGTCGCTTAACCAGTATCTACTCGTAGAAAGGGCATCTTAACGTGTGTGTGAAGTGTTGTTAACCTTGCATCCTGCCTCGAAGAATCGCATGCCAATAGAGTCGTGGGAGGATTTCTTTCTTGAGTAACCACATACTGTAACGTTCTTTGCTCTGGTCGAACGGGAAGCTCTCTTGCGGGTTGTTATAGTAATCGAATTCTGCCAAAATGAGCTTTCCGTAGCCGGTAATCAGTGGACATGATCCGTAGCCGTTGTACTGCTTCGGGTTTTCTAACGTTGTCGTTTTTCGTTCGATACAGGAAAGGAGGTTCTCGACTAGTACCGGGTTTTGTTTCCGAATAGCTGCACCAGTCTTTGCATTCGGTGTATTAGTGACATCACCAATCCCAAAGACATTTGGGAAGCGTGGATGTTGGAGTGTGTACTTATCTACCTCCATCCAGCCGAGAGAATCGGTGGGTACAGCAAGCGGACTGCGTTTGATGAAATCCGGTGCACTCTGAGGCGGCGTCAAATGAATCATCTCGAACTCGACAGCGACACGTTCGGTGGTCTCACCATGTTTGGCTTCGAAGTAGGCAACTTTGTTTTCCCCGTCAACTGCCACACAGTTATGGAGAAAGTGTAATCCAATATGATACCGCTGGCAGATTTTCTTGAGTGATTCAGCGTACTTCTGCACTGCAAAGATGACCGACCCACCCGAGTAAAAATGCACTGTGCCCTCCCGCAAAAGTCCTCTCCGGCGGAAGTTATCTGCAGCAAGGTACATGATCTTTTGAGGAGCGCCACCACATTTGATGGGAGTGTTCGGAGCAGTAAAGAGAGCGTTCCCTTTTCCTGTGAACGATGCGATACACTTGTATGTGTAAGGTGCAGTTGTAAACATGTAGTTACTTGTGACTCCTCTCTTGCCAAGCCACTGCTGAGCACCTTCGATCTTGTTCCAATCAAGTTGAATGCCAGGGCACACAACAAGGTAGTCGTACGTATATCTGTTTTTCAGAACGTGTGACGATCGTATTGGTATCGGGGAGGATTTCCTCAGCATATTCCTTGATCCAATCAGCTCCTTTTGGGATGTACTTTGCCTCAGGTTGCACAGTCTTTTGAATATCGTATGCACCTCCACCAACCAACGTCCACGCGGGTTGATAGTAATGCTTGTCATTAGGTTCGATGATGCCTAACACAAGATTAGGCTTCCGGCGAAGAAGATGCGCAGCGACTGAAATACCTGCGTTTCCACCGCCAATGATGAGGACTTGGTAGTGCGTGCGCGCCATGGGATGACCGTATGAAGGTTAGTACCACAGCAAATCTATCATGTATCTCGCCTGCATCGCGTAACAAATGTTACGCATTACCATTCCATTCGATACTTCCGCGGTGGAGTTTGACGGCGCCGCATCGTTCAAGTTCCTTCAGTAACCGGGAAACGACGACACGCGATGTTCCAAGTTCGTGCGCTACCTCTTCATGTGTTATGCGAAACGTATGAGAACCGCAGACGTGTGCTTTGCGAGAGAGTAATTCTTTTAAGCGTCCAATAAGCCCCTCATGTCGAAGTGTCGACACAAGCTCTAAAATCTCCTCCATTCGTTGGTGATACTGACACAGAAGCTGCTCGAAGAGAATGTGATCGGTCGCAATTGTTGCGATGAAATGCTCGGCTGGAATAAAGGCGATGGTGCAGGGTGTCTCCGCCACACCATAGATGCGGGCTTGTGTTCGATTGACGGCTGAGAGCAGGGATAGGACACAGTACTGATCGGCTTCAAGATAGTAAAGGACAAATTCATCATCAGCGTTTGCCGGACTGAAGTACACCTTGTTCGCGCCTTGGAGAACAAGTGGTACACTCCGAGCTTGCTCATGAGGGCGCACGATTATTTGCCCAGGAGCAAATGACCGAACGATCGCTGACGCAATGAGTTTCTGGACCGATAGATTATTCATCATTGTAGTGCTCCTACTGAACGGTACAAAGAACATCAATACATCTGGAAAATCGCTCAATCGCGCGCTCAAGTTCGTCTGCACGCGTTGCAAAGGATAGACGCAAGTACCCATTCATACCGAATGCATCACCAGGGATTGTCGCCACGTGGTACTGCTCAAGGAGGTAGCTGGCTAATGCCATTGAGTCCATCTGCGCCTTTCTGCAGAGCGGGCGTACTTCAAGCCAGACATAGAATGCACCATCGGGAGGATGAGCATGTACCAGTGGCAACTGGTTCACCAGTGCAAGGAGCAGAGCTCTCCGTTCTGCAAACTGATTCCGCATGAGGACGACATCATCGCCTGCACAGTCGAGCGCCGCCAACGCAGCGTACTGTGCAATTGATGTTGGATTCGATGTATCTTGACTTTGGACTTTTGCAGCTTGTCTAATCACATGCTCAGGTCCTGTCATAAAGCCAATCCGCCACCCTGTCATTGCGTACGCTTTTGAGCAGCCATTGACGGTGATTGTACGCTCAGCAATTGTCTCAATGGAGCCGATGCTCACATGCGAGCATGTGTAGGTGAGCTTTTCGTAGATCTCATCGCTGATGATGTAACAGTCATACTCAGCGAGAACTGCAGCCAGTGCGACCAATTCCTCGCGGGTGTACATTGTCCCAGTAGGATTACACGGAGAATTGAGTATTACACACGCTACCGTTGGTCCCAAATGAGCAGCCAAGCGATCCGGAGTAAGCTTAAATCCGTCATCTGACGACGTCTCGATGATCACAGGTTCTGCACCAGCAAGTCGAACCATGGCGGGGTAGCTCACCCAGTAAGGTGCGACAATGAGCACATGGTCTCCAGGATTGCAAATTGCATGGAGAGCGTTCATGATACTGTGCTTAGCGCCACAGGAAATAAGGACATTCGCCTCGGTTGCAAACGGGAGGCAATTGTCACGGCGAAACTTTTCCGCAACAGCGCTGCGTAGCTCCGGGATACCGGACGACGCAGTGTAGCGTGTTTTTCCTTCTTCGATTGCTCGACATGCTGCTTGTCGGACGCACAGTGGTGTAGGGAAATCGGGTTCTCCCAATGCGAGGGAAATCACATCATGGCCAGCGCGTGCAAGTTCATTGGCACGTGCAGCAATGGCGAGTGTTTGAGATTCGCTTGCTGCAAGGACGCGAGAGGAAAGTCGCCGCATTGTTTCTACGGTAGGATGATGATGCTTTGTCGATTGATGCTGCCGTGTCTCATCAACTCAAGTATGTATAGTCCCGGTAGAAGCTGCGCGCTTTCAAGTTGAAACAGTTCATCGTGAGCGATACCCTGAAACATGAGCCGACCATTGCAGCTCCAAAGGCGGACGCTTGCAGTTCGGTATGAATCTGGCAGCCAGACGTGTATTTGTTCACCACGACGCGCAGGGTGGGGAAGAATTCGAACACTCTCTCCATCAGCTGGTGCCTCAACGCTGAGCACGAGCGATGAGGAATCTTTCTCACACAGAATGGTATCATCCGGATCAAGCTCCACTGTGCGTGGCAAAAATGGAATATCCAGCGTGACCATTTGCTGGCGGGCGGTGATGATAAGTGTTGTATCGAATGTGCCTGCAGACCAATAGTGTCGGAATCGAAGTGGCAGTGGCACGATGTAGACAGGCAGAAACACTGAGCTATCCTGTTCTTGAGCAATTCGCAATCGTACACGGTAAGTCGATCCTCGCTGTTCGAGCAAGACAAGATCGGCGTGGAATACCGGGTGCCCAGTCGCATAAACCCATTGGTTGAAAAATGTCGCCCATGGCACTGCAGGAGTTGGTATGTGTTGCTCGCAGAAGTCTCGGAGCTCTTCGGTAGTGAGTGATTTGTACGCATAGTGCTTGAAGTAGCTCCGTAGGAAGCTGAAAAAAGCGCTATCTCCAAGCATTGTGCGCATCATGTGGTACACCCAGGCAGCTTTGACGTACGTCGTGCCCGTGTTGAATAGATTTGTCCCACTCGTATTGTAAATCGGCGGCTGTGAGCGAGCTCCATCGCGCCGCAAGTAGTCACGGTCGCGCCGCGCAGCGAAGTACCTCCGCGCGGCAGAATCACCGTAGGTGTCCTCAATCCAGAGCCGTTCACTGTACGTCGCACCACCTTCGTTGAGCCATAGATCATTCCACGTTGCGCATGTTACCAAGTCGCCCAGCCAATGGTGTGCAAGCTCGTGCGCGATGACCGTTTCCCAGCGCTGCACAAGTGCGTCGCGATGGAGCGTTGTCATGGTCTGGTGTTCCATAGCACCTTTGAAATACGGATAGAGGAGGACTTGCGAATAGCTTTGGAAGGGGTATGGAACATAGTAGTGCTCAAAAGAGCGCATCATCGCTGCTGTTGCGTTGAGCATCCATTGAGCATTGTCTGCATAGGCAAGTGAGTCGCTGTGCCATAGGTAGAGGCGAAGCGGTATCGCACGGAGCGAATCGCTCGATCGGTACGATTGCTCCATCGTCGCAAAGCGAGATGCGATGGCAACCATCAAATACGGTGCGATTGGTTCTTGACTATCATACGTCACCGCTGAAATGCGCTCTCCATGGGAGGACACCGTATCTGGCAGAGCCTGACCATTTGAGAGGGGAGTAAATCCATCAGGCACGAGGATAGTCACTGTTGCTTGCGCCTTATCGGAGGGACGGTCGTTGCACGGCATCCATCGGCGAGCGTTGTTGGGTTGGCTCATTGTGTACGCCAAAGGAGCGGGAAGCTCGCTATCTTGTTCATCTCGCCAATAGCAGTTGTATCCACCATAGAATTCTTGCCGCTGTGCATCAGTTGATGACTTACGGTAATGGATGATAGCAGTGATGGTGTCTCCACCCTGCACTGGTGATCCAAGACGGAGCCATAAGAGGTTACCATTGCGTGCGATCTGCGGATGTTCGCTTGCGCTGTTTGTGCTCCGCTGGATACTTACTGAGTCAATGATCAATGTCGAGCTTGCATCGAGTTCAATCACGTCGAGTTGGGTTGTATCGCAGCGAAGCTCAATGCGTTGGATACCGTGATATCCACGAGCTGATTGGCTGCTATCAGTAAGTGGACGTCGCCAGTCAAGGAGCAGAGCATAACGGAGTACATCGTAGGGTCGTCGCTGGATAGCGGTCGGTTGAAAAGGCTTGTCGGCTCGTCGACAGAGTATGCTCGAGCCGCAGCCCTCATGGTCGAAACAAGGTCGCGACCAAGCAGTAAAAATCAATGACGTGCTCATCAAAAGAACGTTGCCGAGAATGTGCCGCATGATCGTATGCACGATGAATACCGAACGTGTTGCTGCGAGCAAACTTAGCAATCATTCTGTGACCACGTTGGACATCATATGGAGAAAGCGTACCGTCGGTGCCGTAATTTTGCACATGTGTCACCACATGTTCCCAGGTTACCATGGTGATCAATCACATGAATTTGGTCAATCCAATCGAGGTTAAAATGAAAGCCTCGGCGCACGGTTCGCTGTACGAAGCAATTGTGGCGATTGGATTGCGTTCACGTCAAATTAACGACCAAATCCGGAACCAGTACCTTGCCCGTACTTACCATATTGGCGACCGAGATGACGATAACGAGACACGGGCGTACAAGCTTGAAGTAAGTAAGGAATTCGATCGCATTCCGAAACCAACATTTCTGGCGATGCGAGAGTTTTTTGACGAGAAACTCCACTGGTGGCACCCAAGTTCTGACAATCCCACGACAGAATCCCGGTAGAGAGTAAGTCGTGAGTGAAGGTTGTCTTCCGTAACGGAGAGGTAACCCTCAACTAAACTCTGCAGCGTCAACTATCATTCAGTAAATAGTGACAAATATGTCCGCTGGCTACTGCACCGGTAGCAGCGGACATTTATTTTGGGAATGAAAATCACGATGGACATACACCATTTTTCCCTCATGGGCCTGCTTCGTGGTAAACGGATAGTGTTAGGTATTGGCGGTAGTATCGCTGCGTACAAGGCACCATATGTCGTGAGACTTCTGCAGCAAAACGGGGCTCACGTTCGTGTTGCAATGACACCATCGGCGCAGCACTTCGTGTCGCCGTTAGTATTGAGCAATTTGGCACGGGAGCCTGTGGCACTCGATTTATTCGACGAGCAGATACAACACATCGGCTCATGGCATATCTCTTGGTCGCATTGGGCGGATGCAATGCTGATTGCACCGTGTAGTGCACATCTGGTTGCCTCGCTTGCGCATGGTCTGTGTGATTCTACGGTCGCATGTTTGGCGCTGGCGTTACCTCGCGCTACTCCCTTGCTCATCGCGCCTGCGATGGACACGACGATGTGGGAGCATCCAGCAACACAGCGTAACATAGAACAACTGCAACGCGACGGCGCAATCATTATCCCACCTGAAGAGGGTGAATTAGCCAGTGGACTCTGGGGTACTGGGCGCATGCCCGAACCTCAAACGCTCCTCGAACATTTAGCTGCTGTTTTCTTACGGTCGGAAACCAACACACGAACAAGTGAATCAGTATCCACGTTCACGGACACAATTGAAGCAGACCGTCTAAACGCAGAGATAGCACTTGCGCAACTCAAGCACAGCGATCACGGGCGACTCGATGGTGCAAAAGTCCTTATCACGGCGGGTCCAACACGAGAAGCACTCGATGCTGTGCGCTTCATCACGAACCGTTCGTCTGGGAAGATGGGGTATGCTCTTGCATCAGCAGCGCGCGATCGAGGTGCTCGTGTCGTGTTAGTGTCCGGCCCGGTTATACATGAGCCACCGAGTGGTGTCGAGTGTATTCGCGTTGAGTCAGCTTCTGAGATGCTCGCTGCCGTACGGTGTGTAGGAACCTGGGATATTGCTATAGCAACTGCAGCAGTTGCAGATTACATGCCAGCGACTATCCATCCAGGGAAACTCAAACGACAGGAGCTCGGCGATCGCGTGACAATCGAACTTGTTCGAACACCCGATATTCTTGCAGAACTTGGAATAATGAAATCGCCTGATTCAGTCCTGGTAGGCTTTGCACTTGAAGAACGAGAGCAACTTTCGGGAGGAATTGGTAAGCTGCGCGCTCGTGGCTGTGACATCGCTGTACTCAACGCACTCGATGCCCCCGATAGCGGCTTCGAAGGTGATCGTAACACGATGACTATCGTCACATTCGAAGCTGACCGCGCAGTGATGCATCACTACGAACCTGCACCAAAGCCAGTGTGTGCAGAGTACATTCTTGAGCATGTATGGCGTCTTTACCGTGCGAGACTCCACTCAACAAGCAATCAGTAACACCACCATTATGGCGGAAAGGGAATCCCTTCCGAAATCGAAGGGAGCGCATCTATCGTGATGAGGCATTCGCCTGCATCAGAGCTTCGATTGCATCAGGGTGGCGTGGAAGTCGTGCTGATAGGTTGATTGGACCGTTCTCGGTCACCAGGATGTCATCTTCGATTCGGATGCCGATATTCCACCACTTCTCATCGCAAGGACTTCCCGGAGGAATGTAAATACCTGGTTCAACAGTAATGACCGTGCCAGCGCGGAGTGGACCATATGTTCCAGCATCGTGGACGTCGAGCCCAAGGTAGTGCGATGTTCCATGCATGAAGTAGCGTTTCAGATCCGCTTCGGTGGTGATAATACCAAGTTCAATCAAGCCGCGAGCAAGCACCGAACTTGCAGCTCGATGGGTTGCGCGGAAAGGTGCACCGACGCTAACGCTTGCAATTGCGGAGTCTTGTGCTTCGAGGACGAGCAGGTAAAGCTGTCGTTGCTCTGGTGTAAATCGGCCGTTGATGGGGAATGTGCGGGTGATATCGGCAGTGTAGCCGTGATACTCGGCTCCGCAATCGGCGAGAACTAAGTCCCCGGCACGGGTGATGCGCCGATTCGTCTGGTAGTGAAGAATGCAGCTGTTTCTACCACTGCCGACAATACTGGGATATCCGACATCTTCGGCTCCAGCTCTTCGGATATGATATTCCATCAGTGCCTCAAGCTCATATTCAGCCATGCCTGTCTTCGCGCTACGAAGAGTGGATTCGAATGCATCGAGCGTAATGTCAATCGCTTTCCGGAGCAATCTGAGTTCGTGGTCATCTTTGACTTCCCGCATGACAGATAGTGTGCGAGGAATTGTTCGAACAACCAACGATGGAAAGCGCGACTGGAGTCTTTCGCGTACCAACTGTTCTACATCAACGCGTATGCCTGCTATTGGTAGTTCAATAGATGGCGTCGGTAATCCTGAGGCAATGTACAACGTATCTTTCCCGTGGAGAACGGAGTCAAGTACAGCGCGAAGAGCACCGTATTCGAGCGTAGGACGGAGTTCGAGCATACGTTCGGCTTCTTCTGGTCCCATACGAATGCCTTGCCATGTTTCGCGGTCGGGATTGCGTGGCTCGATAAAGAAAAATTCCGTTGAGGAAGAGCCATTCCAAGTAAATTCTCCAGGTACTAAAAGCAGAGCACAGCGAGGGTCAGTTGCTCCGGTTAAGTAGAGCAAGTTGGAATTCTGTCGGTATTCATAGTCTACGTCGTTTTGGCGATTGCGGACGTCTGCACTGAGCAAGAGTATTACTGAACGGTTCGTGTGTGCAGCAACTAATTTCTGACGTCGAGCACGATACACTTCCGGTGGGATACCATCGTTGTCATACCGTTCATAGGGGAGTATAACCTGCGCAGTCGCGGTCGTGATGACCAACGCAGTGATAAGAGCAATGATAGCGTTCATGTGAATTACTCTCGCGATGAACTAAAGCCGAGTAGCGACCAACGTTGCAGCATCGGTGCGGCGGGCTCCGAGTTCGAGAGCGCAGGTAGCAACGCTGCGGAGTGTGGAGCCGGTGGTGAAGACGTCGTCGACAAGCAAAATTGTGCAGCCGCGCAGACGCGCTGCTTGCGAACCACCACCAAATGCACCTTCGGTATTAGTGCGGCGTTCGAGTGCGCCAAGCTTTGATTGGCTTTGTGTGTAGCGTGTACGGCGAATAGCATCATGGAGAACCGGTATGCGCAAGACACGTTGCATCCCTTCTGCGATTGCATCGGCTTGATTGTAACCACGTTCGCGCCGACGCGCTCGGTGAATCGGTACAGGAACGATTGTATCGTAACACGTTGGTGCAAGGAGCTGTACCATCGCCCCCAGTTCAATACCAAGTTCTACACCGATTCGCCAATAACCGTAATACTTCAGCGCGTAGATGAGCCGAAACAAGCCGTGCTCATCGCTTGGATGGGCACTCCATCGTGCCATCACACAAGATAATGGGCAAAGGTCAGGATCGCCGCTCTGTGCTTCTGCAATTGCTAAGAGTTCATGGGGAGGAGGAGCGGGTTCTAAACTGTCAAAGCATCGTCTGCACAGGTAATGCCATTGTGCATCGGTGGGAAGGAATGCACCACAGAGCATGCATCGCCACGGCGCAAAATAATCGAGAATTGAACTGCTCAACGATTGGGCAATGCGAACGATCGATGCAAGCGCACTCATTGTCGCTCCCCGATGAGAGTCACAACAATTGTGCGTGCCGATGCATGTGCACGGAATTCGCATAAATAGATGCCTTGCCAGCGTCCCAGCATGAAGTTTCCATTGCGAATGGGTATCGAGAGGGTTGATCCTACTAGAACGCTTTTTATGTGTGATGAGGCATCGTCTGCGCCTTCGATACGGTGTCGGTAGAATCGTAAATCGTCGGGCACGAGACGCTCAAGATGCTCATCGAGATCGGAACGGACATCTGGATCGGTATTCTCGCCCAGCGTTAGTGCTGCACTCGTGTGCTGCAAAAAAAGTTGTGCAACACCCATGGTGAATTGGTGTAATTCTGGCAAGCGTTCGACGACTGCATCGGTGATGCAATGCACACCGCGCGGAAACGGACCAAGTGTAACACTGCGTTGGATGATGGTCATTGGGACGATGCTTTATTTCTGTGAAATTTACGATTTTTGTAACAACTGATGATGGCAATGAATTCAGACCGCCCAATACGCATCGAACGACGCGACGAAGCTACCCTCCGCATCGTGTGGGGAGATGGGTTCGAAGTTGCAGTTCCATTGGAATTGCTCCGTCGTGAGTGTCCCTGTGCGTATTGCAAGGGCGAGCGGGTATTCGGGACGACCGTCATCATGCCGCTTGTTCAGTTTGCACCAGGCATGTATGAGCTTAGTGGGTTAGAACCGGTTGGCAATTACGGTATTCGCATCCGCTGGGCAGATGGGCACGACACAGGCATTTATCCATGGAGTCTTCTACGGCAGATTGCGGAACGTCTTATGCATGCTGAAAAACCTGAAACAAGGATGAACCAATGACTGGAAGTATTCGTATAGTTCGAGCGCCTCGAGGCAACACGCTCCATTGCAAGAATTGGCAGCTCGAGGCAGCGTACCGGATGATCCAGAACAATCTTGACCCGGAGAACGCAGAGCGACCTGGTGAACTCATCGTCTATGGTGGCAGTGGCAAAGCTGCCAGGAATTGGGAATGCTTCGATGCAATCTGTAACACGCTCCTCTCCATGGATGAAGATGAGACTCTCCTTGTCCAATCGGGTAAACCAGTCGGCGTTATTCGCTCATATCGCGATGCACCGCGCGTAATTATTGCCAACGCGAACTTAGTGCCCAAATGGGCAACGTGGGATGAGTTCCGGCGACTTGAGGCTCTCGGATTGACGATGTACGGTCAGATGACTGCTGGAAGCTGGATATACATTGGTACACAAGGCATCGTACAGGGCACGTATGAGACATTCGCTGAATGCGCGCGGAAATATTTCGGGGGCACGCTCGCTGGGCGATTCGTTCTGACGGCTGGAATGGGAGGAATGGGAGGCGCACAACCACTTGCAGCGACAATCAACGGAGGAGCGATTCTCTGTGTGGAGATCGATCGCGATCGCATAGAGCGTCGGATTCGCGATGGTTACTGCCAATACCTGATTGACGATCTCGACCGTGCACTAGAGCTTATCGAGGAACACCGTGTTGCGGGTACACCGGTCTCGATTGGTCTTGTCGGTAATGCAGCGGAAATCCATCCGGAGCTTGTCCGACGGGGCATAACACCGGACATTGTGACTGACCAGACGGCTGCGCATGATCCACTGAATGGTTACTACCCCGCAGGATTGACCAAGAGCGAAGCAGATGCGCTACGGCACAGCAATCCCGATGAATATCTCCGACGTGCCTATGCATCAATTGCAGAGCACGTGCGTGCAATGCTCACCTTTCGCGAACGAGGTGCAGTCGTCTTCGATTATGGCAACAACATACGTGGTGTTGCAAAGCAGTACGGAGGAGTCGAACATGCGTTTGATATTGCTGGTTTTGTTCCAGAGTTCATCCGTCCGCAGTTTTGCGATGGTCGTGGTCCTTTCCGATGGGTGGCACTCAGTGGTGATCCGGCTGATATCAAACGCACCGACGAGGCGATCATGGATTTATTCCCTGACGATACGCACCTCCACCGATGGATACGGAGTGCGCAACAGAATATCCGATATCAAGGACTCCCAGCACGGATATGTTGGCTCGGCTATGGTGAACGTGCGAAAGCAGGGCTCCTGTTCAATGAACTTGTACGCTCAGGTGATGTTTCCGCACCGATTGTCATAGGGCGCGATCACTTAGACTGTGGCTCGGTTGCTTCACCCTATCGTGAGACCGAGGCGATGCTCGATGGCTCAGATGCAATCGCTGATTGGGTTTATTTCAATTTTGCATTGAACGCAATTGGTGGCGCGACGTGGGTGTCCTTCCACCATGGTGGAGGAGTAGGGATAGGGCTTTCGTTACACTCTGGTATGGTCGTGGTTGCCGATGGAACTGAACAAGCAGCTCAACGGTTAGAGAAAGTGCTCACCTACGATCCATTGGTAGGTATTTTACGCCACGCCGATGCAGGGTATTCTCGCGCTCGAACAAATGCCGCGCGTTTTGGTATCCGCATTCCGATGTCGTAGGTGACAAAATGCTATCATTACATGTCAACTCTTGGCATATTGTTGCGTCTAACATTCCGCGCATACTTGCTATTTCGTTGTTGGCATAGAATGTTCTGGTGCTCAAGAGCACACACAAACGTGTCGAAACAAAATGGTGCACAAACGTGTTACTAACTTTGATAATGTTCCATTCCATGATGGAGATGAGTGGCATGACCAAACCGTGACTTCATTGCGCTCATTGGAGCGCGCCCTTGGAAGTGCCACTACTATACAACTGGAGCCAGCAATGGACCTAACCAAGCAACTCGAGCAACTCTACCGGACTGACCGGAAGAAACTCTTAGGCTTCATCCGTCAACGGGTTAAGACGCAAGAAGAAGCTGAGGACATCCTCCACGATGTCTTCGCAAATGTTCTTGCAGCTGCGCAAACAGTGGACAAACCGATCGAGAACGTCGCGTCGTGGGTGTTTACCGCTGTGCGGAATCGTATCATCGACTCGTACCGTAAGAAAAAGACGGATGCGTTCTCGGATATGTTGACCCCAGCGCAAGTTGATGAAGGCATTGAGTCATTTGAGAACTTCATCGCCGATGAAAGCTATTCACCGGATACTGAACTATTGCGCAGGACGATCTGGGATGAAATCCAAAAAGGTCTCGCTGAGCTCCCACCAGAACAGCGAGAGGTCTTCGAAAAAAATGAATTCGAAGGAGTTTCATTCCGAGAAATGAGTGAGGCGTCGGGTGTCAACATCAATACGTTGTTGGCACGGAAGCGCTATGCCGTCTTGCATCTTCGGAAGAAACTGGGGTATCTCTACGAAATGCTCAACAACAGTGAAAATCTCCCCGACAACGTCGAAGACGTGGAAACAGAAATCGAATCTTGACTGAGCTGTGACTATCGGCGAATCCATGCGGCTCCATGAATCTCGGGAGCCGCGTTTTTTTTGACAGATAAGATGATTATCGGCTGCGACTACGTGTCGTTTCGGCAATAGCGGTAAGCGATGAACGTGCGGCTGTGTCAGATAGGTGCTCCTCGAGTGCAGAACGTGCACGCAAAAGATAATCCTCCACGAGCGAATTAGCGTGATCGAGTACACCAAGCCGTCTGCAGCACTCAGCGATGGAATTAATTTCTTCCTCACTTGTTGGGGAAGACCCTGCAAGGTACTTGCTTAACAAGGCCTTGTCATCTGGTTCGGTAACACGGGAAGCAGCGCTCAATATGGGGAATGTTTTCTTGCCTTCGCGTAAGTCCTGACCTTGTCGTTTCCCGAACTCGGCAGTACCAAATAAATCGAGCATATCATCACGAATCTGGAATGCCATCCCCAACGAGAAGCCAAATGTGTGGAGAGCACTTAACGTTTGTGCTGGAGCATGCGCAACGATCCCTCCTGTTACTGCCGCTGTTGCAAACAGTCGTGCAGTCTTCCTTCCGATCATAGTGAGGTAGTCATCGAGCGTGACCGTGACAGTGCTCTCGTGTGAAAAGCGATTACCATTAGGATTGTCGTGTGGTGTGGAGTAGGCGACATCTTCAGCTTGACCGATGCAAATCTCCACGAATGCTGAAGAACACTCAGCAACAAGCTTCTGGCAAACCGAGGCAGGATAGGACTCACTTATGAGTCCGTAAGCTATGCCCATCATTGCGTCGCCTGCTATGATCGCGGTGGATACGTTCCATTTTTGGTGTACAGTCGGCTGCCCACGACGCAAGGGTGAGCGATCCATGATGTCGTCGTGAATCAAGGTAAAGTTGTGGAGGATTTCGATCGCAGCTGCCGCAGGTGTAGCATCCTCGAGCGTCGCTCCACATGCTTCGGCAGCAAATACGGTGATCAATGGACGAAGGCGTTTGCCACCACTTCCCAGTGCATAGCGTATGGGCTTGTCGAGGAGGGGGGGCAGGTTTGCATGGTCGAGAGATTGTTGAAGCGCATGTTCAATGGCATCGAGATAGCGTTGATCCATCCAATCAGAGTCGGTCGTGGAACGATATACGAGAGCGCAGGCGTACCCTTTGGAGGTCAGAAAGTGTTCGAGCACCTGAGATAAACATTGCCGCACGGAGCTGGAGTTCCCACTCTTTGAGGTATCGATCGACTGCTGTTTCGCCACCGTGCTGGAGTAGTTGCAGGATAGGACGTGCAACACCGACAAGGTCTGCACCCAATGCTATCGATTTGGCAGCGTCGAATCCATTCGCAATGCCACCTGAAGCGATGAGGGTGAAATCATATTGTTGCCTAAGCTGCGCAACTTCGACGATGCACTCTGCCGTTGGTATGCCGCAGTCCCAAAGAGGATCGAGCGGATGAGGGTCACTCTGTGAACGACTACGGGTAATTTCTACGCCCGCCCAACTGGTTCCTCCAGCACCTGCAACGTCGATGAAGCGAACTCCGCGACCAAGAAGCGCTTCAGCGACCCGTCCCGAAATCCCTGCACCGACTTCTTTGACGATGATGGGGAGAGGAAGAGACGCAACAAGTTGTTCAATCGCTGCGAGGACACCGCGGAAATGGGGTGTACCTTCGGGTTGCAGAAGCTCCTGTAATGGGTTTAGATGAATGGCAAGTGCATCTGCACCGACCAGACGCACGAGTGATTCCAAGTCGGACGGGCTCGCATCGCGAACTAATTGCGATGCGCCGATGTTGGCAATAATCGGTATCGAAGGTGCCTCCTCTCGTGAGATGCGGAAGCTCTCGAGTAGGTCGCTCCTATCGAGTAGCGATCGCATCGAGCCTAAGCCAAGCGCAAGTTGCCATCGCTGACAGATGCGTGCTAACGCAGCATTGATCGCAATAGCACCGTGATAGCCACCCGTCATGGAGGAGACGATGAGTGGCAGCCGGAGCGTTCCACCGAGGAATGACGTTCCAGGTGTCACCTCCTCGAAGTCCAGCTCCGGAAGCGCAACGTAGTCGAAGTCGTAGTTCTCCAGACCGGTTGTTTTCGAGCGGAAACGGACGTTCTCTTCCGTGCAAACTCGGATGTGTTCTTCCTTCCTCGTGGGCTGGCTGTTGTGTGTGGACATCACTGATGGTGTGGATGTGTGCTACAAAAATGCTGTAAGTTTGTACGTCAAGAGTATCACTTTTTCGCACTACGGTATGATTGCCACAGAAACGCTTCGGTCCGAGCTTGCCAGTGGTGGGTTAGTCGGTCTGGGCGAGATTAATCACAACTGTTCGACAGCGGAGCTTTACGAGCATGCAGTGATTTTGGGGGAATCAGAACTGTCCGAGCATGGGGCGTTGCTCTGCATGACTGCTCCGAATACAGGGCGAAGTGCAAACGACAAGTTCATCGTCGAAGAGCCATCGAGCAAAGATCACGTCTGGTGGGGAAAAGTCAACCGACCATTCCCCATGGAAGCATTCGAGAGGCTTAAACACCGCGTCTTTGCGTACCTTCAAGGTCGAGATGTGTACGTGCACGATTGCTGGGTAGGCGCTGACCAGCGATATCGCTATGCGGTTCGTGTCATTACGGAACATGCCTGGCATAGCCTGTTTGCGAAGAACATGTTCATCGAGCCGACGGCAGAGGAGCTCCGTACCTTTTCACCAGACTTCACGATCGTGCACGTCCCCAACTTTACAGCGCAGCCTGCCGTTGATGGTACAGCCTCGCACAAGTTCATCCTCCTCAGTTTTGAACAACGGCTTGTCCTCATCGGTGGAACCCACTACGCAGGAGAAATCAAGAAATCTGTCTTCACCATTCTCAACTACCTCCTCCCTCTCCGCGGGGTATTTCCGATGCACTGCTCAGCCAACGTTGGAATTAGTGGCGACGTTGCACTTTTTTTTGGTCTTTCGGGAACAGGTAAAACAACGCTTTCGACAGATCCTGAGCGCCCACTTATTGGTGACGACGAACATGGATGGAGCGACGATGGCGTGTTTAACTTCGAGGGCGGTTGCTACGCAAAAGTCATCAATTTGAGTGCAGAAGCCGAACCGCTCATCTTCCAGATGACACGCACGTTCGGTACGATTCTCGAAAACGTTGTTTACGACCCAGAAACGCGCCGTGTTGACCTTGCCGATCAAAGCATTACAGAAAACACTCGCGCTTCATACAAACGGGATATGCTCCCCAATATCGTGCCCGAAAACATGGCAGGCCACCCACGTAATATCTTCTTTCTCACGTGTGATTCGTTCGGGGTGATGCCACCGATTGCACGACTTACCCCTGAACAGGCGATGTACCATTTCCTGTCTGGATACACGGCGCGTGTTGCTGGAACGGAAGCAGGCGTCAAAGAACCGTCGGCAACGTTCTCGACATGCTTTGGGGCACCATTTATGGTGCATCATCCTTCCGTCTATGCAAACATGCTCCGTGACCGAATGCTCATGCACAACGTAACCGTCTGGCTCATCAACACTGGCTGGAGTGGTGGACCCTACGGAGTCGGTAGTCGAATGAAAATTGGCTACACGCGCGCCCTCCTCCGTGCCGCACTCAGTGGCGCCCTCGATGATGTACCTTTTGTCACGGAACCATTTTTCGGGCTCTCGATCCCAACAGAGTGTGAGGGAGTCTCCAGCGAGATACTCAATCCTCGAACGACATGGTCCGATCCAGCCGCATATGATGACAAGGCTCGCTACCTCGTTGGATTATTTGAACAAAACTTCGAACAGTTCGCTTCGTACGTCGAGCCAGAAGTCCGAGATGTGCTAAAGGTCGCTGCAGCTCTCTAAACCTTGCGTGCGTGGTACGGGTGCCTGGTGCTCTGGAGTCTGGTGATTGGCTTATTGGCCAGTTGCACACACCATAGTCTCCAGGAGACAGACGTTTTCTGTTACAATGAACCAAGTGGGATCGCATCGCTCGATCCAGCGCAAGCAAGTTACCAGGCGGCGTGGTGGGCAGGTCAGCAACTATTCAATGGTTTGGTAGACTTTGATTCCGCGTTGCGAGTCATTCCTGCACTGGCGAAGTCCTGGGAGCACGACTCGACGTTCTGCCGATGGCGCTTCTACCTGCGTTCTGATGTTTGGTACCATTCCGACCCTTGTTTTGGTTCTCATGGCACACGGCGCATGGTGGCAGAAGATGTCCGATATTCGTTCGAACGTATCCTCGATGCCCGAACGCGGTCACCAGGACTGTGGGTCTTTCTCGATCGGGTGAAAGGAGCACGAGCATATCACGACGCGACGCGACGCGGTGAGCGCCCGCCGCACTGTGAGGGGATTCGAGTGCTCAGTGACACGGTGATTGAGATTGAGCTTATAGAGCCATTTGCACCGTTTCTCGGTTTGTTGGCAATGCCGTATGCATGGATCTTGCCGAAGGAGGCAGTCGAGTACTATGGCGACAACGTTGGTGAGCATCCTGTAGGGACGGGTCCGTTTCGTATGGTTCGTTGGTTACCTGATCGTGAACTTTACCTCGAACGGAATGAACGCTATTGGCGCAAGGATGACAAAGGGCATCCTCTTCCGTATCTTCGCGCCGTTCGCATCGAGTTCGTCCGAGATCAGCGGACCGAATTTGCCGAGTTTCGGCGTGGTCATTACTGCATGATCTCAAGTCTCGATCCAGCATTTGCTACAGTGCTCTTGACCCCTGAGGGTCAACTTTCTACTCGCTACGCTGGGATATACCGGTTGCAATCCGCGCCGGCACTGAGCACAGAATACATTGGTATCCTGCTCGATACAACGCTCCCAGCGGGACGAGAAAGTCCCTTTGCGAGGTCACGCTCATTACGCCAAGCGCTGAACGTCGCAATCGATCGTGAGCAAATTGTGCGGTTTGTCCTCCGTGGGATGGCATATCCAGCACGCGGAGTACTGTCGACACCATTAGCGGAGGATACCAGTATATGGTACCGGTTCGATCGGCGACAAGCACAAGCACTGCTGGCAGAAGCTGGCGTTCCCAACGGTCGTGGGTTAGCGCACCTTCGGTTAGTCATAAGCCCGACTGCACGGACGCGCTCGATCGCAGAAGCTCTGCAAGAGCAATGGGCAGAACTTGGGATTCGAATCGAGCTACAGCAGGTGGATTTCCCACGCCTGCTCTCGATGGTCCGGTCTGGTGAGCTTGCTCTCTGGCGTACGAGCTGGATTGCGGACTATCCCGATGCAGAAAATTTTCTTGCTCTTTTCCATAGTGCGAATGCAGCACCACGCGGACCGAACACAACGCGGTACCGCGACACTGTTGCAGATGATCTGTACCGAAAAGTTGCTATCACATTCGATACTTCGCTTCGGAAGCAGCTCATCGCGCAATTGGAGCGGCACGTTGTGCGGGATGCTCCGTGGGTGTTCCTCTTCCACGGACGGGTCGTCCGCTTGATGCATTCGTATGTCGAAGGGTTGACTGTTGACCCTCTCGACCGGTTAGTGTTGGAACGTGTGCGTATTCGGTCCAGCAACTAACCACCTGTTGTTACGGCTACCGTAGCGTTACTGCTCACATGCAGAAGATGGCGCGGTGCTGCCGGTAACACGTGACAAAAAGCAGAACTGCTTATGTCGCGACCAAGAACAGAGTATGTTTCACTTTTGGGTCGGAGGGCTTGCACATGCGAGCTATTGTACCGTTCTTGATCACCATCGCAATTGTTCTCGTTGCGGTGGAACCGGTGTGTGCCGGGCATGGGAAAAAGTCGAGCGTTAAACGTCGAGCTGCAATGCGATCACACCATTCTCTTGCTGGTAAACGAATTGCGCTCGATTTGCTCACGACACAGGCTTCCCAATCACTTCAACAACTTGCTGGGCTTCAAGAGGGTGAGCTTCTCGATGGAGAGGATCCAGACGAAGTCGCCCGCGAGGACGACGTCCCCGTTGACATTACCACCATCCGTATGTTTTGGATGGCATACGTCGAGGGAGAGCAGCCGCCGTCGGGTCTTTCCCAGCGGCAAGTGATGGAGTTTATCATGGATTGGCTCGGTCGGCCTTATCGGTTCGGAGGGAGTAGCCCCGATGGTGTCGATTGCTCGGCATTCATCCAATCGCTCTTTCGCGCCTGTGCAGGCGCTATCCTCCCGCGAACTGCCCACGAGCAATTCGCCTTCGGACAGGAGCTACACCAGATGAATGATCTCCAGTTCGGAGACCTCGTCTTCTTCCACACGCGGAATCATGCATGGGTATCGCACGTGGGAATTTACTTAGGCGATAAACTCTTCGCGCATGCAAGCTCACGTTATGGGGTGACGATCTCCTCACTGGAGAGCACCTACTACCGAAAGCGTTTTATCGGAGGGCGCCGCTTAACACCAGGTGATCTGCAGCAACTGGCTCTCCGCTCAGAGTCACGATAAATCCGAATTAAATCTTAGAGGCATCCCAGTAGAGGATGCGAATGCTGTAGCATGTCAAGCGGTGGCATTTTCATCGAGGTTCGGAGCATTGCCATGCGGGGGGGGGGGGGCGAACACCGAGCAGCCGACGGAGTCTTGCAATCGAACGGTAATAGCGTTTGCGAACAGCTTCGAGACTCATCCCAACCGAAAGGGAAATCTCGCGAAAACTTGCGCCGCTACAATATTCCACGACGATGTACTCATCGAGCTTCCCAATCGTGCGCAGTGCCTCTCGTACTATGCTGTTGTCCACATCGTGTTCCGCTGTTGGAAGGCAGGTCAATGAGCACTGAATGTCCACGTCGTAGTGAGTGCGACGGTAGTGAGGAAGGAGCTCGTTCGAAAGGTACGACAGCGCAGCCTTTGTACACTCGCATAGCAGGCACTCAAGCAGGGGACACTTCACGGTGGCGCACGATCTGCAGTCGAGGGGCGGGCATTGATTCGGGCAAAGGGTTCGGTCACCACTCGCAAGCGAGTAGGTAGCATTCTCAATGCCGATGGTAACAGCATGACGGAGCAGGTCCTCCGGTAGAGTGTGGTACCACATCCGCCGCCATACTGTATGCACATTGCGGTAGATCCTCCACCAGTGCGGCGGCGATGATGCGATGCGGTAGAGCAATTCCCACCGCGTCTTGGTTTGTTCATTAGGAGCCATGAGGAGTGACCCCCACTGATAACGTTCAGAGCGAAAATACTCAGCCCACCGCTACATGCAAACCCTTGCGTGCAGAACGAAAAAAATTATTCTCGTGCATGTCCCAACCTGCCATGTTCAAATCCATTGGAATAGGTTCTCATACATAGGTAGTAATGCTTCCATGGTGCACGTACGGAAAGATCGTTGTATCCATAGAAGATTCTCCCATGTTGTGGCGATGCCTCATGCGCACGATCAGTGGGTAATTTGTGCGGCATTACTCAGTGATGCTGTGCGTGATGAGACGTTGCCAGCCGCACCAACATGGGAAGTATTCTATATTTTTCTTCCACAACCATATGAGTCTCCTATGGCACGCATCTTCGCATTGGCAGCGTTCGTGCTAGCTCTGTGCATGCCGAGTCAAAGCATTGCTGGTCAGAAAGAGACGATTTATCTCATGGGATGTCGCGGTGTTATAGAGGGTGGGGTAGTTAAGTGCGAGGGTAATTGTAACCGCACTTGTGCTAAGGTCGTCAGAGAGGAGTACCCTTTTAGTGCTTATCCCGATGATTTGACGATCTACGATGGCGTACCTACATACCAATCTCCATGCTTATTGCTCGGCACCAATCCAGAGGGCACGGAAGCATACGTTTTACTTCCATAAGTTGTGGTGTAGGTGGTGCAGTGCCGGCGGCACCACCTACGTTCTTTTTGTATCGAAGGTGTGAACTTGACAACAATTTGTGAGGTTCGATGATGGCATTTGTTCTATGGTTCTTCGCGCTGCTTGCGGGAGAGCTCTATTGCCAAGAAGATGAATACGGCGAGAGTATCTATGTGTTCCGTTTTCAAGGTCGGTCTGAGGCTATCTATCACTATTTACAGCAGCAGCCAATCAAAGCACGCTTTCACGGTATCTTTCTCATCCCTTCCCCTCGTAGCTACGTCTTTGGTGAAGCACTTGTTCAGGTACTCGCCGAGCAGTTAAAACAAAACAAATTCGAAGGGTCGCTGAGCATCATCTTACGTGGGAGGAGGTTGTGGGCAGATCGCTCATATGTACGTCAGAATCAGTGGAATATTCCGGCGGTTATTGATACCGGAGGTATCATTCTCAAACCCATCAATGCATGGAACACTCTTACAGTGATGCTGACGATTTGGGACTCGACTGGGACGCTCTGGTGGTGGTCGCCGGTTGAAGATGTGCCAACTGGAGATGCCTTAAAACGCTTTCTCGATACACTCAAGAAAAGCACCTCCCCAATGGTGTCAGAATCGTACCGACGGACAGTGTCGCAATCGTTTGCAGCAGCAACAGTTGGGTGGCAGAAACTTTCCTCTCCCCAAGCGCAAATATCACGGGTAATATCTCTTAAGGATGATAGTACTAATGCTGTAGGACCTCTCTATGGTCCCGTGATATCTTCGAACGGGCTTTGGCTTGCTGCGTTTGACTTTTACCGGTACTCAATACGCGTCTATCAATTGCCGAGTGGAGACCAAGTCACCGAATTACAGGCAGATTCTGCAGGGAGTCGCTATAGCTCTTGGTTGGTCCCTGATTCAATTTATAAGAGACTCTCACGTTTCATGATAGCAACGCTCAACTATCCTGGATGGTCTGATACTGTGCTCAAGACTATCATGATTCATTCGTACGTCAAATCATTTAGTCCCGAGAGTAAGGTAATAGATAAGAAGTACTATGTGGTTGGCTTTTCGCCTCCTGAGTGGAAAATATGTTGTGGTGCAGAGTTTAAGCCAATGACTAAAACATTCTGCACAGGTGAGTACTGTGCGGAGGGTACGTTTCATACTGGAGGAGGGTTTGTATTATCTCAAGGGCGGTTTTACCTTCCATTCCGTCGTGGATACTTAGCGATGGGTTCCGATTCGAGCATGGTTATCAATGCTTACGAAAATCCGCTCCGTGATACGTTCTATACTTATGCACCGCTCTACGGTGCATTCGATGCCAATACTGGAGACTTCCTCGATAGCACGATTGGTGCTCTTGATGAGCGTGTCAGTAAGCGATATGGCTTAGGGCTTTCTCTTCACGAACCATGGCATTTGAGTTGTGATCAACAGACGGGCATCTGTGCATGGGTGCAGTGGCTTTCCCAAACGATAGAGATGAGCGATGGGCGTACGATCCCACTACGCCATTACTGGAACGCCTCCATGCTCGATTCAATGGAGATGAAGCGACGGAGCGCTGTACCAAAGGCTCGGGAAGTGAGCTACATCCTTGATTCCGCTGGTGCGAAGGTAGAGCGAGTGGTGTTGACGCCATCGAGTGTTTTTGTCTTGTGGAAAGTTAAGGAATACGGATATCCGCTCGAAGATCGTGAGCATGGATTCTACGTGCTCCAAGAGTACGACCGTGAGCGTGGCAGGTTCACTGGTGAATGGCAACTACCCGCTCAATACAATGAGCAGTCACTTATTGGGATTGCCTACGATCAAGCGCAGAATCAAATAGCAGGACTCTATCAGGGCACATGGAAAACAACACTTGCATACTACGGACTTCCTCATCTCAAACAATCGTCGAGGTGACCATGAACGTGCGTTTTTTGGTTTTGCTCACTTTGTACGCAATGATACTTGTCACCTGTTCTGCACAGCAGAACACTCGCTGGCAAGCCTTGGGTACGGGGCTGTACTCTGCACTCCCGTACATCTACACGATTTCGGTAATTGGAACTGATGTGTACGTCGGAGGCATTATTCAGCAAGCTGGAGGGAAGCCGGTCAGAAATATCGCCCGATGGAGTTGGGCAGATGGAAACTGGTATGCACTCGGTGAAGGAGCGAACAGTAATGTGTATGCAACGCTGCCGATCGTTCGAGGTGGTGATACCGTTTTACTCGTAGGCGGCAGTTTCGAACAAGTGGGCACAGTACTATGCCAAGGTGTGGCAATGTGGAATCCGAGACAAGCACGGTGGGAATGCCTGATTGATTCGCTCGGTGGCGGGATGGAAAAACGCGTCGTCAATTTCCTCAAGGATGGCAACTTCCTCTACATCTGTGGGACGTTCAGCAGCATCGGAGGAATTAGTGCAAGTGGACTTGTGCGGTATGACCTCCAGAGTGGTCAACTGGCTGCACTCGGCGCGTTCGAGCAACGAGAGGATACAACGTTTGGACCACCTCACGTGCAGAGCGTTGTGCGCATTGGAAACTCTCTCTATGCTGTTGGATTTTTCACACACGTGAATTCGATTCGCTCTGTGGGCATCGCGCGGTACGATTTAGCCACAGGGAAATGGGATAGCGTGCCGGGCAGTCATTTCGTTCTGAATGATCACAATGCCGTTCTACCATATGCTGCGGTGAGCGTTGGCGATTCGCTCATCATCGGAGGCAAATTCGAGTGGTTTGGTACGATGCAAGCGCGTGGGCTGTTGGTCTACGACACACGAACTCAACAGTGGAGCGAGTTTGCTGGCGGTGTCTGGCGAGATACCTCGACGTCCTCGATCAAGTACTACGCAGTGTTTGCGCTTGTCTACGATGGTGGTCATCTCTACGTGGGTGGAAGCTTCGACCAAGCTGGTACGATACTCGCTTCGAACATTGCACACTACGATTTCTCGAAGAAGCAGTGGGAGGCGTTGGAATCGGGGACACGCGGTCGAGTACTCTCGCTCACGCTGACACCGCAGCGGCTCTATGTAGGCGGAGGATTCCCCACTGCAGGTGGCATACGAGTCAACTACATCGCAGCATGGTTGCGCGATACGACAACCTCATGGGTTCCTGATGCGAGCGAAGGTTCACCACTCTCGATTGCTGCAGGTACTGTGCACTATCGTACAGCCTCGTCTGGCCCAGCACAGCTAACACTCTTTGACCTTCGAGGAAGGCTTATAGCCACGCTCGCAGGTGGTTGGCACGACGCTGGTACGCACTGCATTGCTCTTCTATCGTTGCCAGCGGGTGTGTATCTGCTGCAATTCCGTGCTCGAGGGATCAGCACAAGTCAAGCGGTGATTATCGAGCCATAAGGTACGTTCAGTCTGTCCACCATCGTGGGACTCGTTCACAGCGTAGTGAGCATGAGAGCAAGGCCACTGCACATGCACGCTGGGAAGTTCATTGCGTGGAGGTTGCAGTAACTTTGCAGCCACTTGTGACCATTACCACTACCACAAACTTTCATGAGTATCCTTTGCAATCGCCAAACGAAGCTGCTTGTGCAGGGTATCACTGGTTCGGAAGGAACGTTCCACACAGCGCAGATGATTGCTTACGGGACGAACGTCGTCGCTGGAGTCACGCCTGGCAAAGGTGGTAGCCATTACGCGGGTAAAAACGATGATCGCTTCGCGTATGAAGTGCCTGTATATGACACTGTCCGTCAAGCAGTAGCAGAGACAGGAGCCAATGCAACGTGCATCTTTGTACCCGCACCCATGGCTGCTGATGCGATCCTCGAAGCAATCGAAGCAGAGATACCGCTCATCGTCTGTATCACAGAAGGCATCCCAGTACGCGACATGCGGACAGTGTGGGCGGCGTTGCGAACGTCCTCATCTCGTCTTGTTGGGCCCAACTGCCCGGGATTACTCACACCGGGCGAATGCAAGATTGGCATCATGCCGGGCTTCATTGCGTCTCCTGGTTCGGTTGGGATCGTCTCTCGCTCGGGTACGTTGACTTACGAAGCTGTCTGGCAATTGACATCGCTTGGAATTGGACAGAGCACGTGCATCGGAATTGGAGGAGATCCCATCGTGGGAACGCGGTTCATTGATGCGGTTCAACTGTTCAACGAAGACCCAGGGACAGAAGCAATTGTCCTCATTGGTGAGATTGGCGGTACAGCGGAAGAGGAAGCTGCCGAATACATCGCAGCGCATGTTCGTAAGCCTGTCGTGGCATACATCGCTGGTCAAACAGCACCTCCCGGACGTCGTATGGGACATGCGGGGGCAATCATCAGCGGTGGCAAAGGGACCGCGGAAGCGAAAGTCGCCGCACTTCGTCGCGCGGGCGTCCACGTCGTCGAGTCACCCGCATACATCGGCAAAACAGTCGCAGACGTACTTGGTCGCCGTCCGAAGTCGTCAACAGCAAAACGCCCCGTGGCAAAGAAGGATTCCTCGCAAGCAAAAGCAACTAAGCGAAAAACCTCCAAGTCGAAACCATCCAAACCAAAGAAGTAGCTATGGTAGAACGTACACTTGCCATCATCAAACCAGATGCTGTTCGCGCAGGTGTTGCCGGTGAGATCATCGCGCAGATCCAACAGGCTGGGTTCCGTATTCTAGGCATGAAGCTCATTCGGTTGAACGAAGATCAATCCGGCGCTTTCTATGCTGTTCACCGCGAGCGTCCATTTTATAGGGAGCTTGTACGCTACATGAGTAGCGGTCCTGTTGTCCCGATGGCACTAGAAAAAGTTAATGCAGTTGCAGATTTCCGTACGCTCATTGGCGCAACCGATCCAGCCGAAGCTGCCGAAGGTACCATCCGCAAGCGTTTTGGTCGTTCTAAAGGTGAAAATGCGATCCACGGCTCTGATACCCCCGAGAACGCGCGTGCGGAGATTGCGTTCTTCTTTGCTGAGTCCGAACTTGTCGGCTAATGGAACTCTATCCGCTTCGTAGTACTCGCTCGATGTGCATCGAGCAAAATCCGTACTGGGAGTATCGGCTTGATCACTACACTACCCGCGATGGAAGGGAACATCCATACTACTACGTTCACACGCGTGGGTCAGTGATGGTTATTCCATTTGTCGGTGATGGGCGGATCGTCATGGTGCGTCAATTCCGTTACCTTGGGCAACGCGAGAGTCTCGAGTTCCCAGGAGGCGGCATTCCTGGTGGAGTCAGTGCCCAAGAGCAAGCTCTCCGGGAATTGTCTGAAGAAGCAGGCTTCAGTGCAGCAAAACTCGAGCATATCGGGTCGTTCAACCCGATGAATGGTGTCACTGATGAGTGGTGCGAAGTATTCAGTGCACATGACTTATGTCCGTCAAGTCGCAACACCGATCCGACAGAAGAAATCGTTGTCGAAATTCTCGACGTATCATAGCTTCGCGCGTGCATTGCACGTGGTGATATTTGGGATGGTAGAACGCTTGCCGCCTGGGCACTCTACCAAGCACAGCGACAATGATCGTTGCGCACGACGATGAACCCATCTGCTGCATATTTGTACAACATCGCATGACCATTCCCGCACCGATGACAGTTCGAATTCTTGTGTCGTTGATTGTCGCACTATCGTTTGCGATAGCACAGGAGGGAGTGCGTGGCGAAGCGACACCGACAGCAGAACAGAAAGCAGAAACGATCTCACTCTACCTACGGTTTCCTGCTGGGCGCCTGTTTGATTACGTGTACACTGACACGACAATCGTCCTCCGCACTTATAGCGATAGCTCCACGCTGGAATACACACGAACGGTGACGTATTACCTCTCGCTCGAAGCAACCGAAGAGGCACGTGATGGTCTCGTCGGCGTCCAAGTGACGATAGACTCCCTTGAGTATAGCTTTACCAGCGGTGGAAGCACACTACGCTACAAACCGCGAGATCAAATGCCGCTGCAGTTCCCGGATTTCATTGCTGCAGTGGTGCCGCTTAATCGGCAGTTCGTGATGTACTATTCCCCGTATTGGGAAGTTGCCAAAGTCGAGGGTGAAATGCTCGATTGGCTTCGCACCTACGTTGCTGAAGGTTCGAGTCAGGTCTCCACATTTGATTCACTCCAGCAATTTGTTTGGCTGCGAAACATCAGTTTACCTGTGCTCGCACACTATGCCGACCCGCAGAAAGGTGCTCTGCCAAACGGACGAGTCGCGCTTGATTCTGTCTGGCGAAAGCCATTCGCTCTCGTTGCCGATGGCATCGAGTTCCGAGACCCAACTGCGCGGACACGTATCGTTGAGCGGCGTGGACCGACTATCGTACTTGAAACGCACGCTGATAGCTTACAACCGACACGAGAACGGCTCAAACTCTATAACATCCAGCGCTTTGTCGAAGTGATGGGAGGGAGTGGAACAGTGCGGCATACGGTCGAACTCCACAAAGCCGGATTTGTGGAATCTGCGCATACTGAACTGGAGGCAGACGTCGAATGCAACGTTCGGAGGGAAAACTTTCGCCAGCACATTCGCTCTCGATACCAGTGGAAGTTACGGGGACAATACGGATACTAACAGTCACAATTGCATGAAATCACACGTAGCACTTGCCCTCATCATTGGGCTCTTAGGATGCAACACAGGCGAGCACACAAAACCCAAAGAGCAACTCGATTCAGCCAGTATTTCCTCTAGCTCTGAGCGTGTTGAACCGTTGCGTATCCATGACTCACTTCGGTTGCGCTATACACCGCGGAGCGGTACCGAGCTGCATTGCTGGCTTGTGCAGAGTGAAGCGTTCGACCAAGATTCGCTTCACATCCGTGCGCGGACAGAATGGTTCTACACACAGGTTGTTGACACGCTTCAATCGGATGGCCAAATTATTCTGAAATGCACTACGATTCGATTCGGCTCAAGCAGCGGTACTGGCAAACGGATTCATCCTCTGTTCAAACTGTTCGTTACAACTCAACCCACCAACCTGATCGGCAGGATGAGCGCTTCAGTCTGTTTACTGCTGCACTTGGGAAGAACATCCGTGTTGTGCTCACTCCACTCGGTGGCATCGAGAGTATCACGGGTACTGATGAGATTGTGCGTACGTTACTCGGAGCGCGACTGGACTCGTTAACCAAGGAGCAGCGCCATCGTATCGATCAACAATTCGCTGCAGAACTCTATGCGCCAGTGCTTGCTCAACAGTTCCTCCTCCTTCCTGAGAAACCACTTGACTCGACACGCACATGGTCACGGACTATTCCACAGGACATCTCACCACTGTTCGTTTCACACGCAACAGCAGTCTATCGACTCGATAGTCTCAAGCGTCGTGGTAATGATTCACTCCTGCTTGTATCTGCATCACTGGGTGGTACAATTCGACTCGCGCCGGCTGCGGAGAACGCAGGAATCATTCTTCGGAAAGGAACACTGCGAGGGAGATCAGACGGTGAGATTACTACTCGTTATGCTCTCCCAGTGCGACGATGGAATACAATAGACTACGCTATCGCAGCAGAAGTACGCAAGCCAGGTACCTCAGGGGAGCGCCTCACCCAAGTTCGTCATTCGAAATCTACCTTCCGTCTGCGTTCATTAATCGTGCGATAAGTTGGCTATCCTTTGGTAGATCCTCGACGCATCAAGTGTATATTTGTACAGCAGCAGTCCAGTGCCTTCGCACGAATGTCGCCCCTTCAGATCGCATGAATCCGCGCTCGATCACGTCTTGGACGCGCTACCTTGCACCCAGCGATGCTGTCTTCATCGTCAGCATCGTGGGAGGATTATTCGCACTTGTCTTTCTCGAAGAGGTACCGGTGCGGTTAATCGGCGCATGCATTGTTCTCCTCTCAGGGGTTTTTCTTTCAATCAATGTGTCCGCACGCATGCGAGAAAAAGTTGCGTGGTCACGTCCAACAGTTTCGCAGAAGGTTGAGTTGTCAGGGCGTCATGTTCACTCTACTGATGATGGCACAAAACGCATTGTGTTCGACGATTTTGCCACAACGTTCAGTAGCGATGAATCAGATGATGGTTCCAACACAGTACGTCGCACTGCAACGGTAGCGAAACAACAACAGCAAGGTACTGTCCCACCGCTTCAAGATGACATGTCGAACAATCGGAATAGTGAGGGAATATCTGTAGGCGACGGTGATGAAATTTCATCGGTACGGATAAAGCGGAAAGTAACAGCCGCAACCTCCCCTGAACTGAAGCCAGTAGGACACTCCACAGAACCGTCATCGCCGAGGATCAAGCACGTCCCTCTCTCCCTGGCGACACTCATCGAGGATAGTTTCGAGGATGCTGCTGCAACCGAACCACGCCGTGAATTCTCCCATATTCTCAAAGGGGTAATGACCATTCTGCGTTCAACGATGAACGCCCGCACGACGACATTCTTTTGGTACAATCCAGAACGCTCCGAGTTAGTCCTCGAAGCATCTGTAAGCGACGTGTCGGAGTCACTACGCAACCAGCGGAAATATGCAGTGGGCGAGGACATCATCTCGCACATTGCTCTCGAAGGGCAAGCCCAAATTGTCTGTGATATCCACTCAAGTGCTGAGTGCGACGTTCTCCCTTATTACCAGCAAGCGACAGGAACGAAGTCCTTCGCCGGCGTACCGGTCTATTTGCAGAAGTCGATCGTGGGTGTGCTCGCAGTGGATTCTGCAGAAAACGATGCCTACGACGAGCAAACAATCGGAATCCTCGGCCAATGTGGGCGACTTATTTCAATGCTCGTCCAAAGTTATACAGCCAAGTATGACTTGCAGCAGAGTGCACGAACACTGGAGACGATAGTGCACTTCCGTAACCTCTTGCAACGGCGTGATTGCACAATCAACGACATTGCTCAAGCGCTTGTCCAAGCATCAGCGTCACTGGTGGAATGCCACGGAACAGGTGTTGTCCTTTATGTACCAGATCGTGACCGTTGGGAGCTTGTAGCAACCTCTGGTCAGGGCGTACCGACTCCCGGCACAGCGATTGACCTTGACGAGACTGCAATTGCAAAAACGCTCCTTGAGGGGAGTGTCGTTCAATGCCAACACTGCCACGTGTTTGAGCGCCGCTACGCCGCAGGTGAGCAGACCGTAGAGGAAGGGTACTTTGTTTCTGTTCCGCTCCGGGCGCTCAGAGATAATTACGGTGCGCTCTTCATCGAATCTACACGCGGACGCCTTAGTCAGCAGGACATCACTGCACTCGAAATTATCGGGGAACATGCGGGTATGTTGATAGCCCAGATGGTACTCCACGAACGGATCGAGGGGCAATCACTGCTCGATGATCACACGAGAGTTTACAATGTTGCTGCCTTCCACCAGCGTCTTGCTGAAGAAGTCGAGCGGGCGCGCGATATGAATGCAGACCTTTCCATTGCGGTCGTTCAGTTGGACCGATATAAGGCACTCGAACAGCAACCAATGGCTTATGAGCTTCTAGTCGAGCGTGTCGTTGAGATTATCCGCTCGCTTGTGCGACCATACCACATCATCGGACGCATTGATCACGCTGTGCTTGGGATACTGCTCCCTGGGATGACGCAGGAAAACGCACATTTCCTTGTTGAGCACATACGCAAGAAAATTGCTGGCACACCTCAAAGTATCGAAGGTAGGACCGTCGTTGTGACCGTCAGTGTAGGGGTTGCACATCTCAATGGAAATGATACTCCCGATGCGGCACTGGAGCATGCGTTCATAGCTCTCAAGCAGGCTGTGCGGCGGAGTAACACGGTCATTCTCTACAATTGAGCATGGAGAATTCGCTTCCATGGTCTGACCGTGCAGAACTGCGACGGAAAATCTTACAACTCTTTGCTGAACGTGATGAACCGCTGTTACTTCACGACCTTGCGCGAGCGTTCAGTATCAGCTCTGATTCACCAGAGTATGAAACGCTCCGTGATGTTGTCTTAGAGCTTGTTGAAGAAGGTTCGCTCGAACGATCACGCCGCCGCTTCGCACTTCCTGGAACAAATCAGGTGCTTTTCCGTGGGCGCTTTGTTGTTGATGCAAATGGGGCCAGCTATGTGGAAACGTCGGATGCAATGGTTCCGCGCATTTTGATTCGTCGGCGATATGCGGGGACAGCGCTCCATGGCGACTACGTTGAAGTGCGGCTGCTGCCGACTCCACCACGGAAAATTCGACGAGGTGAGGTCGTCAGAGTCCTCGAGCGGAGTGAGCAACCCATCACTGGTACTCTCGAGTCGGACGGAAGCTTCATGTTCGTTGTGCCTGATGACCCGATTTATCCGTTCGATTTCTTAGTAGCCCCCGACCGACTCCATTCAGCCAAGCCCGGCGATAAAGTTCTTGCACGATTCCTTCGATGGACATCGCCGCAGCATAATCCTGAAGCTGAAATTATCGAAGTACTTGGTAGGACCGGACAGGCACATTCGGAGTTCGAGAGCATATACCGCGAGTTTCGGTTGCCACGGTCGTTCCCATTACCTGCGATTGTTGTTGCAGAAGCTACTGTACGCAACCATCAGACTGTCAGTGAACGCGCCGATTTCCGCTCATGGGATGTTGTGACGATCGATCCACCCGATGCGAAAGATTTCGACGATGCACTTTCACTTGACATTCTCCCAAACGGGAATGTTCTCCTCGGCGTTCACATTGCCGATGTCAGTGCCTTCGTCCCCGAAGATTCGCCTTTAGACCGCGAAGCGCTTGAGCGAGCAACGAGCGTGTATTTGGTCGATGGTGTTGTGCCGATGTTACCAGACATCCTTTCGACCGATGCATGTTCACTCGTTCCAGGGAAACAGCGGTACGCATATTCTGTACTCATGGAGTTCCAACCCAACGGCGAACGCGTGAGCTACCGCATTACAGAGAGCACTATCGAGAGCAAACGTCGTTTTACATACGAAGAAGCGGACGCAATTCTTGACACAGCGGATGGAGACTATGCTGCATTGCTCGGAGCAATCGATACACTTGCGCAGACACTTCGCCGCCGCCGTTTTGCTCAAGGTGGAATTGATTTTTCGACTCTCGAACTCCGATTTGAACTCAACCAAGACGGAGAACCCGAAAAGGCATATCTGAAAGGATCAACGCGCGCAACGCGATTGGTTGAGGAATGCATGCTTGCAGCGAACCGCTGCGTGACGGAGCACGTGAGCGCGCTCAGTCGGCGATGGCGTATCCGTGGTGGGCTGCCGTTCCTCTATCGTGTCCATGATGAACCAGATGCTGAAAAGCTCCGCATGGCGGTTGCGTTTGTTCGTTCACTTGGCTTCGATGTTCCCATCGAACGTGGAGGATTGCGCTCGAACGATCTCAATCGAGTGCTCGCAGCAGTAGCCGATCGTCCGGAGGCAGTCGTTGTCAATATGGTGCTCCTCCGTTCGATGGCGAAGGCACATTACTCGACGACAAACATTGGGCATTATGGCTTAGGTTTTACCGATTATACGCATTTTACATCGCCGATTCGGCGATATCCAGATTTGGTCGTGCATCGGTTGCTCAAAGAATATGCCTGTGGGAAGCCCACACCACAGCGAATTGAGCAATTACGCGAGCGCCTCGAACCAATAGCCGAGCATACCTCAGAACGCGAACGGCATGCAGTTGAAGCGGAACGTGCATCCCAGAAAGTCGCTCAGGTGCTATTAGCACGCCGCTACGAGGGTTCCGAGTTCAATGCAACCATAACTGGTGTCGCTGAATTCGGGGTCTTTGTCCTCTGCGATGAGATTTATGCCGAAGGACTCTGCCCTGTTCGTTGGTTGCCACGTGATCAGTACATTTTCGATCAGCGTCGCTATGCACTCATCGGGCGACATACTCATACAACATTCCAACTCGGCAGTCGTATTCGTGTTCGACTCGAACAGGTAAACCTTGGCCGCCGACAGATTGATTTTCGCTACATTGGTAACGCCATACCATGACAATGCAGCACGAGATGGAGATTCGGCTTTACAACACGCTCACTCGTAGTGTTGAGCGGGTCGAACCACTTATGCCAGGATTGGTTCGCATCTATTCATGTGGTCCGACAGTGTACAATCACGTGCATATTGGGAATCTCCGGGCGTTCCTCTGCGCGGATTTGCTCCAACGAGTCTTGCGTTATGTTGGTGGGTGGTCTGTCCGTTGGGTGATGAACATCACGGACATTGACGATAAAACAATCCGCGATAGCCAACCAGGAAGTCCGGCGTGGATTCCCGACCGCATGGGAGAGCAAACAGACGACCCGTTGGAAAATCTTCGCCGTTTGACACGCTACTATGAGGATGTGTTCGTGCGGGACATTGCATTGGTTGGAATACGACGCCAGGACCTCTATGCAATGCCACGTGCGACGGAGTACATTCCTGCGATGATGGAACTCATCCGACGAATCTGGCGCAATGGCTATGCATACGTTGCTGGTGGGAGTGTGTACTTCGACCTTTCAGCATGGATCAAAGAACATCCGTACGGCTTGCTCTTTTCAGTTGATCTTGAGCATTTCATGGCTGGTGCGCGCATCGATGCGGATCAATACGAACGCGAGGAGGTTTCTGACTTTGTCCTGTGGAAAGGCCGGAAAGTAGGGGAACCGTCGTGGGATCTTGTCCTTGATGACGGCACGATACTCCCCGGACGTCCTGGTTGGCATATCGAGTGTTCAGCAATGGGACACCAATTGCTTGGGCTACCGTTCGACATCCATACCGGGGGTGTGGACTTACGCTTCCCTCACCACGAAGATGAAATCGCCCAGAGTGCTGCGGGTTATGGTCAGCAAACAGCACGGATTTGGGTGCACAACGAATTCCTCGAAGTCGAAGGGCAGAAGATGAGCAAGTCTTTAGGTAACATATACACGCTCGATGATCTCGTTGGACGGGGGTTGGATCCGCTTGATGTACGATTTGCGATGCTCAGCGCGCACTATCAATCGGTGTACAACTTCACATTTGAGGGCGTCGCGGCAGCACGTAGAGCACGACGGCGCGTGCAGGAGTACATCTACCAACTCTTCGAGCGTAGTGGATCGAAGGCGTGTGATACGGAAGCGCTCCAGAGAGAGGTCTTTGGTCACCTTGCGGACAATCTCCATACACCGAAAGCATTCGCTGCGCTGTTTACATTCATGGGAGAACATCCTGCGAGGGAACTTAATCGGATGTCTCAGAGCGCACTGCTCGACTTCTTTACGGTGCTCAACGAGGTGATTGGCGTTTGGGAGATACGCGAGCGACCTCCGCTCGTAATTCCTCCTGAGGTCGAACAGCTTGCCATCGAGCGATGGAACGCACGGAAGCGTCGAGAGTTTGGGCGTGCTGATGAGCTGCGGCTTGAAATTGCACGACGAGGCTTTGAAGTACGAGACCGTAGCGACGGTTACGACATCGTCCCTGTGGAGGACTAAGGCAATGTCTTCCCTCGAATTGTTCCAGAGCCTGCCGAGCATTAGAGCGCTACCCTTCCGCGTTGGTATCGTTGGTGGTGGGCGCGTCGGTGGAGCTCTTGCGCGTGGTCTTGCACCACAGGTGGCGTGGGTAGTCGCCCGTTCAACCGAACGACGGCATCAGCTTCGACAGTGGCTTGAGCATATCCCACTTGTGGGAACACTTTCAGACATTGCAACACTGCCGGAAGTTGTCATCCTTGCAGTTCCCGATAGCGCGCTCCATGACGTTGCTCTCACTTTAGCTCGACGTTACGAACGACGACTGAAGGACATTCTTGTGTGCCACTGTTCAGGTGTACAGACGCGCTCTATTCTTGCACCCGTGGAAACGTTCGGAGCTCTGACAGGAACTGCTCACCCGTTCACGATGATTCCGGAGCCAGATCCTACATGGCTTTACGGTGCAGTCTGGGGAATTGAGGGAGAGAAGGCTGCGATGGAACGAATTGAACAAGTTGTAGGAGTGCTGGGTGGTACCGCCTATCATTTGGGTGACGTTTCTCCCGAACGGAAGGCGCTCTATCACCTTACAGCAGTTCTTGCCTCAAATGTTACGACCTCGGCCATTGCAGCAGCAATCGCTAGTGCGGAAGGAGCAGCAGTGCCTGCAGATCTCTTTCTGCCGCCGATCTTGCGGGCGACGATTGAAAACGCGATCAATGCAATCCGTCGGGGTGGCACGATTCCACGGACCGGCCCACTCGAACGTGGCGATATGGAATCCATCGAGCGTCACTTACTTGCACTCGCATCGTATCCTTCACTGCTACAGCAGTATTGTGGATATCTTATTGCGATGCTCAGCGAACGGAAGTATTTGAAGCCGGAAGTTCAATCCCTTCTTCAGCGGTACTGCCCACTCTGTCGTCACTTTGGCCAGTCGTCGCCGTAGCATAGTCAATGCAACGGCGGCAGTCGGTGCCCTCAAAATGCCGTATATTTGCGACCCGAATAATCGGAATCCATGTTTGGTTGGGGCGTCGCCAAGTGGCAAGGCAGCGGACTTTGGATCCGCCATTCGTTGGTTCGAATCCAGCCGCCCCAGCACTGAGCTGGCAGTTCCAGCGTGGAATGCCAATGCATGGCATGCCAGGAGCACGAGTGGTTCTCCCCACGAGTATATTCCTACGCCAATGATCGAGTCATCGCCGCTTGCGGGATTACATCCGTTGACCGAAGGCATCTCACCAGCTGAAATCAAGATTGTCGCCGGTCGCTCGCATCCTGAGCTTGCAGCCAGTGTCGCAAAAGCGGCGGGGTTGGAACTGAGTAGCGTGACAATCCGCAATTTCAGTGATAGCGAAATTTGGGTCAAATATGAGGAGAACATTCGCGGGGTTGACCTTTTCATCATTCAGTCCACCTATGCGCCGGCAGACAACTTACTGGAACTTCTGATCTTAATTGATGCAGCACGTCGGGCTTCCGCGTCTCGAATTACAGCAGTAATCCCGTACTTCGGCTATGCACGACAAGATCGGAAAGATCAGCCCCGTGTCTCAATCACCGCAAAGCTTGTGGCGAACATTCTTACCGTTGCAGGTGCAGATCGCGTTATCACAATTGATTTGCATACACCGCAACTGCAGGGCTTTTTCGACATTCCACTCGATCACCTCTATGCATCGCGGGTCCTGCTTCCGGTACTCGAGCACGAGAATCTCGATCGAATTGCGGTCGCCTCGCCCGATGTTGGTGGAGCAAAGACAGCGCGCGCGTATGCGAAGCGTCTGCATGCGGACTTGGTCTTAGTGGATAAACGCCGTCCTGCGCCCAACGTAAGCGAGGTAATGACAGTCATCGGCGACGTAGACGGGAAAGATGTCATCATCGTCGATGACTTGGTTGACACTGGTGGTACGTTCGTAAGTTGTGCACGGACACTGAAGACTTACGGGGCTCGTACGATCATTGGAGCATGCACACACGCGGTCTTTTCTGGACATGCGCTCGATGCAATTGAAGCATGCTCGGACATTGAGCGTGTCTACGTTACCGATACGATTCCCTTACGTCGTCCATCGCCGAAGATCCGAGTAGTTTCGGTTGCAGAAATGCTCGCAGAAGCGATTGTGCGTACCCATCGAAACGAATCCATCTCGTCACTATTCGATATCATCCGGTAAGTATCACCACTATGTTGTGCCGACTGTAATGAGTGCTTTTGTTCTCAATGCGACGCTACGTCCGACTGGTAAGCAAGCTGCAAAGCGGCTTCGTAAGCAGGGCTTGGTACCTGGGATCTACTATTCGCCAGGGATACAGCCCATCCCCGTGGCGCTAAAGCCATTGGCTCTGCGTCCACTAGTTTACACCCGTGAAACCCATGTGGTTCAGTTATTCATCGAAGACACTCAATCAACGTATGAGTGCATTGTGAAAGATGTTTCTTTCGATCCAATCACTGATGCGATCACACACGTGGACCTCTATGGCATCAGTGCTGACAGAGCTTCGGAGTTTGAGGTCCCCGTCCAACTTGTCGGTATCCCAGTTGGTGTCCATGAGCAGGGTGGATTGTTAGAACAGTTGGTGCATAAGCTTACCGTCGTGTGCAAACCAGGCGATCTCCCGGAGCACATTGAGGTGGATGTGTCTTCGCTGCGGATAGGCCAATCGGTGCACGTTGGGGATCTCTCGATACCAGGGTTGACATTTCGACATGCACCGGAAGTTGCAATTGCTGCGGTGATTGCTAAGCGCGTCTCTGAAGAACTTCCATCTGAACCATCGCCAAGTGAACCCGAATTAGTTGCGCAAAAGGGAAAGAAGGCGGAAGAGTAAACCTTCCGTTGCCCGATGAAATGTGCAGTATCTGATAGTGCTTTCGTAGAGCTGCTCGTTCACTATTACTCGGAGCTCACGATGCGATGGCTGTGGTCAGTGTTCCTCGTGCTTGTAAGCTGCCGCACTATGCAGTCCTCCACAGAGCTCTTGCGTTCAGCGGATCCACCCGTCCGTCCACAGATCAAGGTGGAATTTGCTCGAGGTGTTATCACGCTCGATGTGCGCTTTACAACGCTCCGCGATTCGACATCTCGGGCGCATCACTTCGTGTTTGGTATTGACTCGATCATCGCGCACCTCCAGTTGCGAGGGCGCTCGCAATTCGATACGACACTCTACCTTGCGCTCATCAATGGTACCTCAGGGTTACGTGAAAAAGTAGATAGTATCGGCACGGCTGGACTTGCATCATGGACGAATCCTCTCGGATTGGCGATCGATACACTCCGTTGGAGTATCACGGTTCACACTCTCATGCGCGATCGCTACACCATACAGTTTGATACCGTCATGGCACTGCCTGCGGATTCAACGCCTCCATTTATGAGTGTAACACCGTTTATCGATCTGCAAACGGACTCCAACATTACGTTCGCGCTCCTTGCGCAGCGAAATCGCGGTGTGGGGGAAGATTACCACCCTACGAGCGAGCGCTTACGACTCGAAATTTTCGATGAACATGGTACACTCCGATTTGCAAGTAATGCAGGAATGAGCTTTCTCCAACAAGTGATGCCAGTCGAGCCTCGTCGGCGTGGCGAACTCAAACGCTATACCTTCGAGTGGCCAGGTTTTGACAACGAAGGAAATCTCCTCCCACCGGGCCGATACATAGCTGTGCTTTCGCTTGTCGCAAAGCCCTATCCGTACACTGCAAGCATTCCGTTTGATTGGAAGGGAGTGAAGCGATGACTGATGCTGATGCAATGCGGAGAGCGCTCCACTTAGCACTCCGTGGTACAGGGAAGGTCAGCCCGAATCCGCGTGTGGGATGCGTTATTCTACGCAATGGCCAGATCATCGCTGAAGGGTGGCATGACCACTATGGTGGACTTCATGCAGAAGTCCACGCATTGCGTAGTGTGACAGAGCCACTCGTAGGGGAGGATGTGACGATGGTTGTGAACCTTGAACCATGCGCTCATCATGGCAAACAGCCACCGTGTACGGATGCAATTATTGCAACAAAACAGCGACCCGATGGCGCGTTCGATCCTGAACGTGGGATCAAGAGAGTTGTCATTGGCATGCGCGATCCCAATCCCCAAGCACAAGGAGGTATCGAGCGCTTGCGACAATTAGGGATCGAGGTAACTGTTGGGGTATTAGAAACGGAATGTCGGTGGGTGAATCGTTTTTTCGTCAAGCACGTAACGACGGGAATGCCCTACATCCTGGGGAAAGCAGCAATCTCGCTCGATGGGTTTCTTGCGACGCCGAATGGCACGTCACAGTGGATTAGCTGCGAGGAATCCCGAAGGCGTGCCCATGCACTCCGTGCAGAAGTTGACGCAGTGCTCGTCGGTCGAGGTACCATTGAACGTGATAATCCACAGCTTGGTCCACGGCTTGTCCGAGGCACGATGCCACGTCGCATCGTCCTTGATTCGGCTCTCCGCATTCCGAAACACGCTCGGGTGCTCAGTGATGACTATAGGACACGTACGATTGTAGTAACCTCACGCGAGCATGCGGATTCACCCAAGGCAGACGCACTCCGTAGTGAAGGCATTACCGTCGTTGGTGTGAGCAGAGAACAAGACGGACGGCTTGCGCTTGGCGAATTGTTTGCGCATCTTGGGAAGGAAATGATGGTAGCATCTATTCTCATCGAAGGAGGGGGAACTCTACTCTCGTGGTGTATCGAACGAGGGTACCTCGATGAACTCCACCTTTTTGTTGCACCGATGACGCTTGGACGAGGGCAATCGTTTACTGGAGCACTCAGCGAGCAGTCGCTCGAACAAGCCCCACGCATGCGATATCATGCGGTTGCTCGTTCAGGGGTTGATGCACACCTTATCTTGCTTGCGCACCATTCGCGCGCATGAGTAATGAACAGGTTTTTTCTTCTCCTCGTATGTGCATCTGTTACCGTTGCACAGTCGCCACGAGCAATGATCGAACGTGCCTTGGAACATCTCGGGATGGAGTGGAGCGATGTGCAACTTCCGAGCGACCTTGCTGGACGGGATCGGCACCGGATTGACGCAGTCGATGAGGTGTTCACCGATCCACTTGCAATGCTTCGGCGCTGCGAGCAGCTTTCTCGTTTTGCAGATCATCTCCGATCAGGTTCCCTCCAGATGGTTGCTGATAGTCTTTCTACTCTTTGCGGATATTCGAGTGGAACACCACAACTATCGTCCCGGGTCGATTGGGAGTACTATCCCACAAACCAACTCGACTCGATGCTCCTTCGCTCATCGCTTGTATACCAGAGCATCATCCAACAGTACCTTACGCCATTGCTTGCTTATCGCATTGCGACTCGGGAAGTGCGAAGACTCATTCGCACAAATGAACTCCTTCTTGCCATGAGTGATTCGCTTTGGCTGCTCAGTTCCGATGACGAGAAAGCCGATCCGTACCTCCACAAAGCTGCTGAACTACGGGGCGATTCCATTGCTCGTGAATACTTCGATGCAGCGCTCACACCCGAAATCGGTTCGCTCCTTTCCGGTGCTCTTCAGCTTTACAGTCAGCTTCTCGGAGTGCTTCATCGTACCGGCGAAGCACAGCAACTTCTGCTCGATAGCATTCGGACAATCGTTTGGGATACACCGCTCGGACGTTGCGCAATTGGTGGTCCTGGTGATGATGTCTATCGCGGAGATTATGTGCTCATTTTCGACGTGGGGGGTAACGATGCATATTTCCTTGAATCCACGAAGGAACGAGCATTCGAACGTGGTGTACAGGTTATCATTGATTTGAACGGAAATGATACGTACGTTGGAAGTGACTATTCGCTCGGAGCAGGAATTGCAGGCTGTGGTATCCTCATTGATGGTGCGGGCGATGATAGCTATCGCGCTGGCAACTATTCGTTAGGGAGCGGACTCTGGGGTGTTGGGATTCTCTATGACATCGCAGGCAACGATAACTATCGTGGTGGTACGTTCAGTCAAGGATCCGGTGCATTCGGGATAGGTATCTTGCTCGACGGGGGCGGTAATGATCACTACACTGTTGCAGCGCACGGGCAGGCGTTTGCTGGAACGCGAGGTGTTGGCCTTTTGGTTGATTTTCAAGGGAATGACTCATACATGAGTGCAAGTCCGTTTCTCGATGTTCTGCGTTATGAATCGCACTACCTGACCTTCACGCAGGGAGCGGCACTTGGGTATCGTCCTATTGCGAGTGGTGGTATCGCTCTGCTCAGCGATCGTGGTGGGAACGACGTTTACACTACAGACATTTACGGACAGGGAACAGCCTATTGGTTTGGCTTGGGCATGCTTGAGGATCGGAGTGGAGAGGATCGATTCATTGCTTACCAGTATGCACAGGGAGCAGGCATTCACTTCGCTCATGGCTTGCTTTGGGATCATGGTGGGAACGACCTCTACTTCGCTCGCGGTGTCTCGCAAGGCTGCGGGCATGATGTTGGGGTTGGGATGCTGCTCGATGAAGTAGGCGATGACACGTTCACCGTGGAATCCCTCTCACTTGGGGGTGGCAATGCAAATGCCGTCAGTCTCTTTCTCGACGAACGTGGCGATGATGCGTACGCCGCGCGTAATGAGAGCAACACACGTGGTTTTTCGGATTTGCGTCGAGGTCTGCCAATGCTTGGCGTCTTTGTGGATGCTCGTGGGAGTGATCGCTACGCACTCCACCGTGGAAATCAAACAGCACAGATCAAATCTACCTTTGGCATCGCGTGGGATGCAGAGCTTGAGAATATCGAAACATCGTCCCATCGGTCGGCAGAACCAAGCAGTGTGGATACGCTCCTTCCAGCATCACTTGATAGTCTCTTTGTGCTCGCCTCGACGCCGCTGCTCAAGTACCAACACCTCGTTGGGCGTGCCCGCTCTGCGATTGTTGCTCAAGGGATAAGCACTGTTCCATTTCTTGCGACGAAGCTCGGGACGCGCTTTCCGCGTGAGCGGCTCGCATTGGAGGAAATGCTGCCACGGCTCTATCGAGCTGATTCGCTTGCAGTGACACAACTCCTTGCCGATTCGCTCCATTCCACAAATACGGCGACGCTGCTGTTTAGTCTTTGGGCAATCGGGAAATGCCGGATTGCTGCACTTGCTGATTCCATGATCCGCTTTGCACGTCACAACGATTGGCGTGTTCGAGCAGCGGTAGCCCAGCAAGTCGGCGAAGGAAAATTTCGCACCGTTGTGCATCACATCGTTCGGTTGCTCAGTGATAACCATCCATGGGTCCGAGCACGAGCCGCATATGCGGTGGCAGCTACACTGGGTACTGAAGCACACAAGGTGACACTCACTGCGCTTGGCGATACTGCAGCGATTGTACGAACGAGTGCAGTACTTGGCTATCGTGAGAATACGAGCTGGAATCCTGCCACGCTTGCATCTCTTTTACGTAGTGCGCCCACCGAACGCGGGAAAATTGCCGTCGTCCTCTGCGCAGGCATGCTCGACTCGACAGCGAACCAGTTTTGGGAACATTGGATGCAATTCGCGAACGTTGTGGCGCAGCAATCTCCCGCAGTTCGCGCCGCATTCTATCGAACGATTCTCACATCACCACTGCGGTGCACTCTTGATGGGCTGTTGATCCGAGAGCCAAATGAGGAACTTCGAGCAGAGCTTTCCCGCAGCTTAGCCATTGAACCATGCCCAGAGGCGTTGCCACCATATCCTCGGCGTAAAGGATCACGGTCACTTCGATGATTCGGCATTGGACGACTCTTGCTGCACTTGTTGAGGAGTTGCGACCGCAGCTTGCGGATGCTATTGTGGAGCACTGCTATCGCACAGCGAACGGTGAGATCGGCATCTGTATCGAAACGCCTCATGCAACGATGCAGTTTGTGCATGCACTGGAGCAGCCCATCCAAAGTGTGTATGTACTCCGGGCCAACCCACCACATCAACGTCACCGCATCTTCCACCAGATTTCATCCAGCCCACTGGAGAACATATCAATCATCCCGTCTGAGCGGATCATATCGTTCGTCCTCGGCAGATGGGAGTTAGTTGTTGTTGCGATTCCTGGTGCGAAATCGAATTGCATCCTTCTCGAAAGAGAAACGCAAATAGTCCTTGATACAGCGAAATCCGATCCGACCGTGCAACGATCGATGCAGTGGCAGCCTCCACCTCAACATTTGCTGAACCCCTTGGTATGCCCTGAGAACATGACGATCCTCGAAGTGCTTAGGACGAGCACACTCTTACTTGCGGAACCGTATTCTATGGCGTGGTGCCAAATGCACCAGAAAGACTGCAACCGACGGTGGGGAGAAATATCATCCAATGAGCGGTGTAGCATCATCGATGCCGCACAAGTATTCCGCGATCAGCTTGTGCGTACACCGCATCCCGTCCTTGCACGTTCACCGGGTGGACAAGAGCTCTTTCTTCTCGGCTGCGTGCCTGAGCATTGGCAGTGGGAAACAGTATCAAGTGTAGAAGAGGGAGTCCGCCGTCGGGTGCAGACGCTGTACCGAACGTGGGCATTCGAGCGAGCAAAACACCGGACAGTGCGCCACCTGCAGACTGAACTTGGACGGCTCGAGCGTGCATGTGTGGCTCTCAAAGAAGATGTCAAGCGTAGTGAAGCTGCGGAATTGCTCGAGCAATGGGGGAACTTACTCGTTCTTCACCCGGACAGAAACCGTAGGGGACTCGACACACTCGAATGTACCGACTGGGATGGTGCGACCTACCGTGTACAGCTCGATCCAACACGCTCGGTGTTAGAAAATGCTGAGCGCTACTTTACTGAAGCCCGCAAGCTGCGGCGAGCAAGAGCTATAGCAGAGCAACGACTCCCCCATCTCGAGGAGCGGCGAGAACATCTTCAGAATGCACTCCAAGCTGCAATCGTTGCCACGTCACTATCACAAATCGAAGCTATCAATAATGCATGCTTACCACCGACGGAGCAGACATCTGAGCGCACGGTTCGCTCTCTGCCCTCGGGACGCTATCGGCGCTTCAGTCTCTTGCAGGGCTACGTCTTGCTCGTTGGGAAGGATGCTCGGAGCAACGATGAGTTGACGTTTCATGCTGCAAAACCCCACGATGTTTGGTTGCATGCTCGTGGCGTCGAGGGTGCACATGGAATCATCCCACTTTCTTCACGACAATTACCCCCACACTCGGTTATCGAACAGGCGGCAGCAATCGTGGCATATTACTCTGCAGCGCGTGGTTCACGCTATGTGCCTGTTTCGTGGACGCAGCGTAAGTACCTCCGCAAGCCAAAAAAGAGTGGAGCAGGTGTGGTGGACCTGCTCCGAGAATGGGTTGTGTTTGTCGAACCACTCAACCCGTTCCTGCGTTCAGAAGCGGAGAGCTAATCCCACGCTGGCGCTAAGCTTTTCAGCGTGTTCCCAATTGGTACTGATACCATGGGAGTGCACCATCCCTTCGAGGAGACAGTGCACACCGATGTGTTGCATCGGTTCCCAAACAAAACCAAGCTCAGCGCGACCAAGCATACCATACTGACTTGTGCCGAGCACAATCCCCGCCATCGGACGAAGGGTTCTGAAAAGCCCTTCGTCAGCAGGTGGCGTATAGACGCGCATCCCGCCGCCGATCCACCAAAGCACTTGGCGGAGTGTGTAGCGTGGTGCCCCATCGCCAGCGGTCGTCACTTCGTAAATGGGAAATTGTTCGTATCCTGTCTGAGCGAGGATGCTAACGTTCTGCTGGCGGAATTCCACAGCCACGATGGTGTTGTTTAGTGGGGAACTGCTTAGCGGTGCCACCAGCCGCTGTTGTCGCATGGTTATAGGCATTGTTTGGCGCAGGCTCACAATCCACTCCGTTTGGGTGACGGTAGATTCTGGAGACTTCTGGATTGCTTTCGGTTGCTCCATCGCGTGATTCGTCAAGGCAACGGGGTGAGGATGAATCTGTTGAGATTCATAATTGATATTAGGCAAATCCATCGGTGGACTAAACAGTGTGTCTGTCGCAATGTCCTCGTTGGTGGTGGCGTTCTGAAGAGGTACTGTGTGCCTTATGTCCACAAGTGGTGCGTGAATTCTGGAGGTCGTTGGAATAGTCGTTGCCCTCGATCGCTCCGAAAGCAGTGGTGGTTGAGGCGGTTCACTTTCAACGGTGGTTACCGATGCTAGTTGCGTACTCGATGGCAAGTGGTAGTGCGGTCCACTGATGCGTCCGATCACAAAGCCTACGACAGCGGCACTTGCTGTCAAAGCAGCAATGCGGAGCAGCTTCGCATCGAGCCATCGCGGCCGCTGGTGGTTAGGTGTTGGTTTCGTTGCAGCAGCAGAGAGAATCGCAGACGTCAGTGCTTGTGGAGGTTGTAACGCTTGACCATTGCGATAAGTTGCTGTGCGGATGATGACAGCGTGGTGGAATTCTTTCTGGAGTTCCTCGTTGGTAGCAAGTGCAGTGAAGAACAATGAGCGATCCTCTGCTGGCAGCTGACCATCGAGAAACGTATCAATCATGTCGCGATACAAGTACTGATCCATCAGCTTTGAGTTGGATGTTCGACGTTTCGTTCTTCGAAGTAGGGCTGGAGTATCTCTCGAAGTCGCTGCTTCCCACGACAAAGCCAGTTGCGTACCGTGGTTACTGGTACGCCGAGAGAGTCAGCGATTTCCTCGTAGCTAAAGCCTGCATATAGTTGCAGAATGACTGCTTCACGCCATTCTGCAGGAAGGAGTTGGAGCGCCATCTCGATGAGCTCATTGATCTCATTGGATTCAACCGTATTGTCCCATTTGCCATGGAGTTCATCGAGCACTTCTACATGCTCGCGGCGCTTAGCGAACATGTCCATACACGTTGTACGGGCAATCGTCAGAAGGTAGGCAGCCAAGTTCGTCATTTCACGATTGGGAGAAACACTGTTGAGAAACTTCAGGAAGGTATCCTGGAAGGCGTCCTCAGCATCGTGTGTGTTGAAAAGAATCTTCCGGCAGTAAACATATACCCGCTGCCCGTAGCGGCGGTAAATTTCCTCGAATGCTCGCTCCCGATGCTCTGGAAGGGAAAGGTAGCGGTAGAGCTCGGCATCACTTAGATGGGCGTATAATTGAGCCATCGCGTTGTACGTTCCGTGAGACCGATGGTAAGAACGGCGCAGAGAAATTTTTGATTCACTCGATTTCGATTCCGGCAAACACTACCGTTGCACGGATACGGAGGACAGGGTGTTCATTTCCTCCAGGAGACGTCATTGCACAATTTTCAATACCACCGAAGATCGGTGTCCCCTCGATTGTGACTCTCCACGTCGAAGGAACTTTGATTGTGACACCGGCAAAGAACGCTTCGATATCAAGAGAAGCTTCGGAGGTAGCCATAGCGGCTCTTCTCAAGTCAAGCTCTACACCACCGAATACTGCTTGAATGGTACCCCCACGGAACTGCTGTGAGATGACTGTGTGGGATGCACCACCGAAGACAGCGACGACGTTGATGAGCTCACTCTCGAGCGATTCTTCACTCCGCGCGAATGCAATACTCGTAGCATGTTGCGTCGCGCTATTCCGTACGGGACGGACGATGAGCCCAATTCCGAGCACAATCAGAAGGACTGGGAGTGCAGCAACCCAGAAGTCGAAGCCCGCAATGATATTATCAGCGAGGATCAGACAACCGATGGCGATAATGAACAGTCCACTCGGCAACCGTTCAGGCCTTCTTAGAACGAGTCGAATCCCTGCAGCGATGAGCACCATGGGCCACCATTGAAGTATCCACTCCAACGAGGGGATAATCCCAATAGCCTCGAGCAGTAATAGAATGCCGATGATGATGAGCGCAAGTCCGACCCAAAGGCTACGGTTCATGTCCGATTGTGTAGATACGAACGTTTAGGGAGACTATACGGAACACGACGTCGAATGTTACGGTGCGATGTCTGGATGCGCAAGATAGAGTGTTTGCCATGCACTGAGTATATCGCCATTGGCAAGGAACGCATGTGCGATACGATGCAATGTCCACTGATCTGCACTACTGGTGCGAAGTGCTGCCTCGAGTGCACCGCGAGGATTCCGAGCGATGAGCTCGTGTTCAATGGAATCTGACGAAGAGCGAATCTCTGCAAAACTGGGATCGCGTTCAGGTAGTGAAAGAACCGATGCAAGCTGCCCAAGATCGTTGCCTGTCAAGATTGGGGAACGCCGTATTGGTTCTGGGAGTGCATCAAATCCGATGCCGCATTTTTCGCCTGGCTGGGGTAGTTCAAAGCAGACGTCTGGTGTAACTCGAGCATACCAATGGTAGCCCATCCGAGCAATGAGATCCATCTTGCGCGGGTCAATTTTCCCTTCGGATAAAACAGATTCTTTGACATGGATGCGGTGAATGCGGAGAAGCATGATATTCCCATTGCCCCCTTCTTGTCGGAAGAGCTCGATGTTCTCAATCAACCTGCATTCCATCGCAAAGGGTGATTCCCCCACGTAAGGAACGTTGACGGTGTCGGCAGGAACTTTCGTTAGCCCTGCTTTCACAAATTCATCAGTGCCATGTGGATATTCCGCAGCAGCAATGTTCATTTGGTGCAACATGCCGTATGTGACAGCACTGATGGTGCATTCTCCTGTTTCGAGGATGTTGCGCCAGGTATCCTTCACTTTCCCTGAACGAACACTCATCGCTGGTCCTATTGCAACAACGGGCGGTTTGGAAGCAAATGCATTGAAAAAGCTAAATGGTGCAAGATTGATGTTCCCCTCCGATGATCGAGACGCGACGAATGCAATCGGTCGCGGAGAAACGCCACTGAGCAAAATGCCGTGCATCTGTGGGTGTGGAATCTCTGCAGGATTGTAGCTTATCATCGTGGAATGCAGTAACAATGAGTATGACAAGACACGTATTTGATGCATGTATGCGAAATTAGAAGCAACGATGCGCCAAGACTAACATTCAACATGCTCGCGGTAGCATAAGTGGTAGATACTCGTGTGTAATTCGACCGACGTCCACTGCCCTATTTTTGCTTGGTTAATGGACACGATGAGACAGAACGAGAATGCCTACGACTGTAATCCTCTCTGCAGCGCGAACGCCGATTGGTGCGTTTATGGGTTCACTTGCGTCGCTCAATGCTCCGGAGCTTGGTGCTCTCGCAATCAAAGCGGCACTTGATCGGGCTGGTGTAACACCCGACCAAGTCAGCCAGGTGATTATGGGCAATGTGCTGACCGCTGGCGTGGGCCAAGCGCCTGCACGACAAGCAGCTCTGAAGGCTGGACTCCCGACAACGACACCGTGCATGACGATCAACAAAGTTTGCGGTAGTGGTCTAAAGGCTGTAATGCTGGCTGATCAAGCAATTCGCTGTGGCGACGCCGACGTCGTTGTCGCCGGTGGTCAAGAGTCTATGAGCAATGCACCGTACCTTCTCCCCAAGGGTCGAACTGGATATCGCTACGGGCATGGCCAAGTGATCGATTCAATGTTGCTTGATGGTCTGACTGATGCGTACGAGCCAGAACCGATGGGCGTCTTCGCTGATCGTTGTGCAGCTACCTGTGGTATCACTCGCCAGCAGCAGGACGACTATGCAATAGAAAGCTACCGACGTGCACTTTATGCCCAAGAACAGGGGTACTTTGACGATGAAATAGTTCCTGTCACTGTTCGGAGCGGGAAATCCGAGATTGTCGTCAAACTTGACGAAGAGCCACAGAAAGTAAAATTCGAGAAAATACCTGAGCTCAAGCCGGTATTCACGAAGGATGGTACTGTTACTGCGGCAAACGCAAGTTCGATCGATGATGGCGCTGCTGCACTTGTCCTGGCAAGTCACGAGTGGGCGCAGCAGCACGGTCGCTCACCACTTGCTCGTATTGTGGCTCAAGCGACTTATGCTCACAACCCTTCGGATTTCAACACTGCTCCAATCTACAGTATCGAGCGCTTGCTTGCGAAAGCAGGGATGACTATAGACGATGTTGACCTTTTCGAAATCAACGAAGCGTTCGCTGTCACAGCACTGGCTGCAAGTCAGCACCTCGGCATACCACGTGAGAAACTCAACGTGCACGGGGGAGCAGTCGCGCTTGGACATCCAATCGGTGCAAGTGGAGCACGTATTCTTACAACGCTTCTCTATGCACTTCGTCGCTACGGAAAGCGCTACGGCGTCGCTGCCCTCTGCATAGGCGGTGGGGAGGCAACAGCCGTCTTGATTGAGAGCATTCAGTAATCGCTTTTTCCTTACGCCGATGATGTCTCCTCGTCGTGTAACGCTCATTCGCGGTGATGGTATTGGTCCCGAAATCACCGATGCAGTCATTCGGATATTCGATGCAGCCGTTGTACCGATCGAATGGGAAGAAGCGTATGCAGGGCTTGCATGCTTCGAACGGTATGGGACGCCACTACCGAACGAGACGCTCAATTCCATCCGACGCAATGGAGTGGCTCTCAAAGGTCCGACCACGACGCCAGTTGGTGAAGGCTTCAAGAGCGTCAATGTTACCATTCGCAAGGCACTTGACCTGTTTGCGAACGTCCGACCGGCAAAGTCGCTCCCAGGCATCCTCACTCGATTTGGAAATGTTGACCTCATTGTTGTCCGGGAAAACATTGAGGATACCTACGGCTCGATCGAGCATCGCCAGACTCCTGATGTCGTGCAAACCCTGCGGATAATCACACGGCAGGGAAGCATGCTTGTCCATCGCTATGCGTTCGAGCTTGCGCGTCGGCTCAAGCGGCGGAGAGTTACCTGTGTCCACAAGGCGAACATCCACAAGCAGAGCGACGGGCTATTTCTCGAATGCTTCCGCGAGGTTGCCAGTGACTATCCCGATATCGTTGCTGATGACCTCATTGTGGACAACACATGTATGCAACTGGTGACTCGACCGGAGACGTTCGATGTTCTCGTCTTACCAAATCTCTTTGGCGACATTGTCAGTGATTTGTGTGCAGGGTTAGTTGGTGGTTTAGGTGTAGCTCCGGGCGGTAACATTGGCCGTAACCACGCCGTCTTCGAAGCGGTTCATGGTTCAGCTCCCGATATCGCAGGGAAAGGAATTGCCAATCCGACGGCGATTTTGCTCTCAGCGCTGCAGATGCTCGAGCACATCGGCCTTGGCAACTACGCGCGAAGTATCGAGCTTGCACTCTATGCAACGTTGAAAGCGGACATTCGCACTCGCGATTTAGGTGGGACCGCAACAACACGTCAGTTCTGTGATGCGATCATCGCTCGCCTTGAGGATATCCCATCCCAAGAGTACCGGGTTGGACCGACTTCGATCGTAATTCCACCTCCACCGCCACCAGTACCTTCGACGAACTGGACTCTTGTCGGTGCGGATGTCTTTGTCGAGTGGAACGCCACAGAACAATTGCCACCAATCCCTAAGCGTAGTGGACCGCTCGAGTTGACGATGATATCTAATCGGGGTACGCGAGTTTATCCCCCGCCTATTCCTCAAATCACAATGGTTAATTGGTTCCGCTGTCGATACATTGCGAAAACAACAATTTCGTCTGAACACATCCGCATGCTTGCATCAGAGATTGAGCAGACAGGTATTCGATGGATGCACATTGAGCACCTCTACCATGATGAAATAACCTCGATGTACTCTAAAGCACAAGGTGAAGAATGACCACCCAACGCACATTTGAGAGGTTTGATCAGATCACATACCAACGCCCTGACTACGACGCATTTGTGACCGAATGGGATAAGCTTCTCGTTCAGTTCCGCACGGCAACCAGTGCTGAAGAACAGTCGCTGCTCCTTGAGACAATGAACCGGCTCCGGATTGAGCTTGATACAGCTGCGACAATCGTTTCAATACGTCATTCATGTGACACCAGTGACCAATTCTATGCTGAAGAGCAGCGTTACATGGATACCGTCCGTCCCCTCATCGCTGAGCATGTCAACAATTTATATCGTGCCCTCATCAGCTCGCCCTATCGAGGGGAGTTGGAGCAGGAATGGGGACCTCAGCTTTTCCGCATAGCCGAATTATCGATTCGTTGTCAATCGCCGGAGGTTATACCTCAGTTGCAGCGTGAAAATCAGCTCGCAACGGAATACCAGAAGCTGCTTGCATCAGCAGAAATCCCATTTGATGGTAATGTGCTGAACTTATCGAGTATTGTCCCATACCTGCAACACACCGATCGATCGATACGCCGTGCGGCATCGGAAGCAAAGTGGGAATTCTTCCAGACGCATGCTGAAGAACTTGATCGGCTCTATGATGAGCTCGTTCGAGTCCGAACGGAGATTGCGCAACGGTTAGGCTTTCGATCATTTACAGAGCTTGGCTACATGCGGATGCTCCGTTCCGATTACACTGCTGCCGATGTTGCGCGCTACCGCAAGTACGTGTTGCGACACATTGTACCGATTGCTCGGACGCTCCGCTGTCGGCAAGCGCAGCGGTTAGGAGTGGAGAAGCTGACGTACTATGACGAGCCGCTCTACTACCGAAGCGGCAATCCAACTCCGAAAGGTGACCCAGATTGGATTATTGCTCAAGCGCGAGCGATGTATGCCGAGATGTCCCCCGAAACTGATGCATTTTTCCGACTCTTGGAGCACCGACGCTTAATGGATTTGGTCACCCGTCCAAAGAAAGCAACGGGTGGGTACTGCACATTCCTTGCCGCGTATGGAGTGCCATTCATTTTCGCAAACTTCAATGGCACATCACACGATGTGGATGTCCTCACTCATGAATTTGGTCACGCATTCCAATGTTACTCGAGCCGTAACCACCGTGCGCCTGAATATTGGTTTCCGACTTACGAAGCATGCGAAATTCATTCGATGAGCATGGAGTTCTTCGCTTGGCCGTGGATCAAGCGCTTCTTTGGCGAAGATGAAGACAAGTACCAATTCCAACATCTAAGTGGAGCGCTGCTTTTTCTTCCTTATGCGGTGTTGGTGGATCATTTCCAGCACGAAGTCTACGACAACCCCACCATGACACCCGCAGAGCGGAAGCAGTGCTGGCGAACATTAGAACAACTGTACCTACCCCATCGCGATTACGACGGAAATGCATTTCTCGAAGCTGGGAGCGTCTGGCAGCAGCAGCGGCATATCTACGAATCGCCGTTCTACTACATAGACTACGCACTGGCACAGGTGTGTGCATTGCAATTCTGGGTTAGAGCAAAGCGCGATCGCAGTGGCGCATGGCATGATTACGTTGAACTTTGCCGTGCTGGTGGTACACGTCCGTTCACAGAGCTAGTTGCGATGGCACATCTTGAATCGCCGTTTAACGAGCGCAGCTTCACCTCAATTATTGGCGATATCACCACGCGTCTCGAGAGCGTACCGGACAGTCACTTTGAGTGATTCCAACAGTGGAGCGATTTCTCGTCATTGATATCGAAACGTCCCCTTTACCATGGGAGAGTTTTGACGAAGCACAACAAGCCTATTTGCTCTCACGAGCGGAAACACCTGAGGAACAGGAAGAACGACGAAAGCAGATGGCGCTTGCACCGTTGACAGGATTTGTCGTGTGTATCGGACTATACCTGGTGGAACGTACAACCGATGGTCACAGTGAGCGGAAGCGAGTATGCCTGATGAACGACCAGAGCGATGCAGAACGCCCCAGTGCGATGGACGATCTCACCAATGGTGGGAAACTCTACTGTTACAGTGAGCGCGCCATCCTCCGTGATTTTTGGACGTTCCTCCGAAGCGATGAATGTCGAGGCGCACACTACATCACCTTCAATGGACGCATGTTTGATTTTCCTTTCCTCATGCTTCGCTCTGCCGTTCTTGGTGTGCGACCCTCGGAAAATCTTCTCCGTGGAACTCGGTATAGCTACGAACACCACACAGATTTGCTCGACGAATTCACGTTCTACATGCCGCAAAGCATCGGAGCTACCCGTCGGTACAATCTCGACTTTCTCACCAAGTCGTTTGGTATCGTCTCACCGAAAAGTCATGGAGTCGATGGCAGCAACGTCGCAGAATTGTACGCAGAACGACGGTATCGGGAAATTGCGGAGTATTGCTTAGCGGACGTCGTTGCAACATGGGAGCTCTATCAAGTCTGGGAGCGCTACTTGAAGTTTTAGCGATGCTCCCACCAATATTGAGCTGTTTCGGCTGAGACAAGAACGATCAGAGCCGTGTAGAAGATCCATAGCGCAGCAACGACAAGAAGCGAAAATGTACCGTAGATCGCACCAAGCGAGCGTGCATGCTCGATGTAGAATGTAAAGACAAGTCTTGCAAGCTCCCAGAGAAAGAGTGCAACGATGCTTGCACGAACGATGATGAAGACGGGTTGTGGCTTGCTTGGCACAATCCGATAGAGGAGGAACATTATCACAAACGTGCTCGCAAGATTGACAGCAAAACTCAGCCATCCTGATATGTGGAACGTTTCCAGAATCGGAGTGATTTGGCCGAGGTTTGCACTCAACAGGGACAGCATCGGTGTCACCAGCAGCATAACGACCACGAGTGCAATGAGCACGAGCGTCAGCACGAGATCGCGGAGCTTATGCCACACAAACGAGCGTGGTGAGGAGATGTTGAATATTGCATCGAGGGCAATCCGAAGAGAGCTCAGAAGAGCTGATGAAGTCCAGAGCAGTACGGCACCTGCAACAATAGATGCTGTGAGCGCATAGCCACGGACGCGTTCTACTTCGCGAAGGAGAATGTTGAGTAAGTGCTGAACTTGTGCAGTTGGAGGGAGAGCCCCTGCAATAGTATCAGTGATACTCTGTCGAGCAAGCTCGAACGGGACAATCAACGAGGCAACGACGATGACCAGCCCCATGAGCGGAAGAACACACAAAATGACGTTAAAGGCAATGCCTGAAGCCAAGAGGAACACATGGCGCGACCCCAGTCGTTCACTCAGTGTCACGAAATGCTCCCAGAGTTGCTGGACAACTGTCGGCACGTTCGGGGCCTTATCGTCCAACAACTCGGAGGTAATTGTCTTCAACCTTTTCCCAGTTGACAATATTCCACCAAGCTTTGATGTAGTCCGCACGACGATTCTGGTACTTAAGGTAGTAAGCATGTTCCCAAACGTCAATACCCATGATAGGTACCACTCCCCATGGAGTGAGTTTGTGTTGATTTTCTGCTTGCAAGATGATTAACCTACCATCGGATGGGCGTATGTGGAGCAACGCCCAGCCACTGCCCTCGACCGCAACAGCAGCGGCGCTCATCTGAGCGCGGAATGCCTCAACTGAACCGAAGCTCTCCCTAAGTGCAGCAGCAAGTCGAGCTGGAATTGTGCCTCCACCACCTTTGGATGGAGGGGCCATGATTTCCCAAAACATTGAGTGTAAGTAGTGACCTCCACCATTGAATGCCGCTTTCTTTGACCAATACTCAATGAGTGCGTAATCACCCGATTGACGTGCTTTGGCGAGTTCTGCTTCTGCTTTGTTGAGTCCATCCACGTACGCTTGGTGATGTTTCGAGTGGTGGAGTTCCATTGTTTTTGCATCAATGTACGGCTCAAGCGCATCGTAGGCATAGGGCAGTGGTGGAAGGGTATGCCAAGCAGGCTCAGCATCCGAAGGTGATAGACGTTGTGTTGGTATCGCAAATGCTGCACCCGCAGCAAGACTTAGCTCGACAAATTGGCGACGGTCCATACGGAGAGTCCATCTTTGTTAAACATCATGTCAACCCAACAAGCCGCCGGAGTGCGTGCACTTCTTGGCGGGTAAGATGTCGGTATTCGCCTCGTGCTAATCCTTGGACGGTAATGACACTATAGCGACGGCGGTGTAGCTTGACAACTTCATAGCCAAAATGTTCGAAGAGTCTTCGCACTTCGCGATTTTTACCCTCTCGGACGATGATGCACACCTGGCGCTCATCGTGCGGTGAAATGATGACCTCTGCTGGTCCAGTGATTTCACCGTCAAGCTCAACACCCTTTGCGATATGCTCTGCATGGTGTGAGGCAAGAGGTTTATCCAACCCTACGATATATTCACGTTCAACTCCGTATCGTGGATGCATTAGACGTGTTGCCAACTCCCCATCGTTGGTCATGAGCAACACACCAGTCGTATTCCGATCGAGACGTCCGACGGGGTAAATTCTCGTTTTCAGCGGTACCAAGTCGAGGACGGTCTTGCGTCCGTATTCATCACGCATTGTAGTGATGTAGTCTTTTGGTTTGTTGAGCACGATATACGTCAGATGTTTATAGGGAGAAACTGGCTTCCCCTCGACGGTGACAAGATCGCTGGGGTGAATCTTCGTTCCCAGTTCGGTAACAACTCGACCGTTAACCTTGACGACACCACGGGCGATGAGCTCATCAGCCTTTCGTCGGGATGTTATGCCTGCATTGGCGAGAAACTTGTTGAGTCGGATATGCTGATCGTCTGGTATTTGAGTGTGAGCGGTTTTGTTCATGGGTGGGTCTGCTCAAGAATGGTGCGAACGCATTCTAAGACGTCCGCAGTTGTGATCGAGTGCATGCACTCTAATGTGCCACGTGGACATCGCTTACGTCCATGGACACCGCATGGGCGGCAGTGAAGCGGGGGAGGTTCGACAATCACCGATCCAGGTGCGCGTGGCCCAAAACCGAATGCGGGAATCGTAGAGCCGAAGATTGTTACTGTCGGGCAGGATGCAAGTGTTGCAAGGTGAGTTGGTGCACTGTCATTGGCAAGAAGGACTGCACATGATTGGAGGTACACTACAGTTTCTGCGGGGTCAAGCTCACCAGCAAGAACAGTGCCGCCGCTCCGTTGTGCAATTGCTGTGCAGAGCTTACGATCATGTGCACCCCCAAGGAATGCGACTGAGATGCCACAACGGTGCAAGGTTTTCGCTACTTCCTCAAACCGTTCAGGCAACCATTGTTTCGTAGCCCACTTTGTGGCAGGTGCAATCGCCACACGCGGCCCAGGACTGGTACGCTCAAGAGCAGCGTCGACATTTGCTTGTTGCGATGGACTTAAAACGAGCGGAAGTGGTAATTCCGGCTGCGGCGGCTCACGATGAAACACAGAGAGTAGTGCAGCGTTACGTTCGATCTCGTGGACAGTAGTTAGATATTTCGATCGATGCGTAAAGAGCCATGAACCTGCAGCAGTGTCAAATCCAATGCGGGTTGGTGCACCACTTGCAAGTGCTACAAGTGCCGTCCGGATGCTGCGCTGGAGGCAAAAGACAACACGTGGCTGTTCTGCACGGATGTCGGATGCTATCCGTACAATTCCACGGATACCACTGTCCTGCCGGTGTTTATCAAAAACAAAGGTGCGCGAGATTGCTGGAAGTGCCTCCGCAAGGTGACGTGCTTCTGGGCGGCAAACGAATAGTACCTTCGAATCCGGGAACATTCGGTGGACTTGCTCAGCAAAAATCATTGCAAGTGCTGCATCGCCTAAGTACGCTGTTTGGATGATCGCAATTGCTTGGCTCATTGCATAGAAAGTTACGGCTTACTATTATAAATTGCAAGAGAAAGTCGCCCGTCTCACAATGTTTGGAGAGCAGTATGGCAGTTGCATCGCCAATCAACTTTCAACAGTGGATTGAAGAGCATCGACACTTGCTCAAACCACCGGTCGGTAACCAATGCATCTACGATAGTGGTGATTTTATCGTGATGGTTGTCGGGGGTCCGAATTCACGCAAAGACTATCACTACGACGAAGGCGAGGAGCTCTTTTACCAACTCGAAGGTGATATCACAGTCAAGATTATTGACGAAGGCACGCCGAGGGATATCCACATTCGAGAGGGAGAAATGTTTCTGCTGCCAGCACGAGTACCGCACTCTCCACAACGTGGTCCAAATACCGTTGGACTTGTCATTGAACGGAAACGCCATAGTGATGAGCTCGATGGATTCCTCTGGTACTGTGAGCAGTGTGGAGAAAAGCTTTACGAGGAGTATCTCCACATCACAGACATCGTAAAACAGCTTCCACCGATTTTCGAGCGATTTTACGGAAGTCTGGAGCATCGCACTTGTAAGAAGTGTGGAGCGGTCATGGAGCCACCATCGCCTCCGAAAGCGTAATTGATGATGAAGATTGATATCCATGCGCATATCATCCCAGAGCGATGGGAGCCCCTCCGTGAGCGCTTCGGGTATGGCGGCTTCATTACGATGGACCATTATCGCAAGGGAGCTGCGCGGATGGTGCGAGATGATGGGGCTTTCTTTCGAGAAGTTACTCGTAATGCGTGGGATCCAGAGGCGATCTTATGCGACATGGATTGCCATGGAGTGGATGTCATGGTACTCTGTACTGTACCGGTGCTCTTCTACTACTGGGCCAAACCTGAGCATACGCTCGAGTGGGCGCAATTTCTTAACGACCATTTAGCAAATGTAGTAGCAACGTTTCCACGCCGCTTCATTGCGCTTGGGACTGTGCCACTACAGGATACAGCTCTGGCAATCGAGGAGTTGGAACGCTGCGTACGAACACTCGGCATGCCGGGCGTAGAGATCGGGACGAACGTCAACGGTATCAATCTCGATGATGAGCGATTTTTCCCCTTTTACGAAGCTGCAGAAGCAATTGGCGCTGTCCTGCTCGTTCATCCATGGAACATGGTCGGTGCTGATCGTATGAAGCGCTACTGGGGAGAATGGCTCGTCGGTATGCCTGCTGAAACTGCTCTTGCAATCCATTCCTGTATCTGCGGTGGAGTCTTCGATCGGTTCCCACGATTACGCATGCTCTTTGTTCATGCAGGTGGGGCATTCCCCTTTACGCTCGGACGTATCTCCCATGGATGGCGCGCACGACCAGACCTTTGCAATGTTAATGACATTCGAGACCCACGCGAATATGTAGGGCGTTTTTGGGTGGATAGCATTACACACGATGAACGTGCGTTAAGGTATTTGCTTGACATCGTGGGCACCGAACGTATCGTGATGGGAAGCGACTATCCGTTTCCACTTGGGGATCTGGAACATGGAAGGTTCATCGAAGCGATGGATCTACCGAATGAAACGAAAGAACGCATCCTTTGGAAAAATGCGTTCGAATTCCTTAGGTTAAATGAGAGTAATTACGGCGGTGGCAAAACTGCTGCAAGCGAATCGTCAAAATGGACTAATGGGGATAGTCTGACCACTGAGTAACGGAATTCTACTTGCCCGTACTCACCGCTCAAGGGAATTACGGCAAGCGCAATATCAGGATCGGAAAGGCGGAGACGGTGGTCTCGCAGCGCATGGCTGAAATTGGTAAATTCCGCTAGCACAGTATACGAGTCTTGCTCGGCACGGTAAGGTTCATATTTCGACCCGACAAAGAGCAATGTCAGGGAGTCCTTCGCTAAATCCTGGGGAGTAAAACCCTCTGCTTTGACCTTACCGAGGCGCACTCCAATAGCATTCGCTGCAGCGAGCGAAAGGTCGAGTACCCGCCGTCGCACATATGGTCCACGATCGTTGATTTGCACAAGAAGGCATTCACCGGTTGACGGGTTCGACACACGCAAGATAGTACCGAAGGGTAATGAGCGATGGGCAGCAGTGAATTCGTACATATTGAAGCGCTTACCATGTGCAGTACGCCGCCCATGGAATGCGTGCGCATAGTACGATGCGATCCCTTCGAACACTAGTGTAAAACTTGCCCGCTCAATACGTACATGTGGGAGTGCATCGTGTGACTCTTCGCTGGCAGCAGCGATGCTCAGTTTGGATAGTATTGCGACAGCAGCAGCTACTGCAAGGAGCGTCACTGCAGGTATGCTTACAAGGCGGGCATAAAGCCTCTGCCACTGCAATCGTCCGTGCATGGCGCTCTCCTTCGTAATGGAAAAAAGCCCCCATTCGGGGGGTCAAAGGTACGAACTTCACCATGAATGCAAAATGAACAACCGTATGTGACGTCGGCCAGCTTGTATGGAAGCTATCAAGGTGTACTACTACAGGTATACGATTGGGACTTCCCAAACGTCAGTCATGGTCGGCAAGACGGTAGATATCGGGAAGGTTCCGCCCCAACTCATTGTAATCGAGCCCGTAGCCGACGACAAAAACTGGCTCGATTTCGATTCCAACATAATCGAGCTGGATTGTTCCTTTGTGTACGGAAGGCTTCGAAAGGAGCGCTGCGACTGCCAATGAGCGGGGTCCGAATTGGTGGATACGATTGCAAAGTGCACGAATAGTCACCCCACTGTCGGCGATATCTTCGATGATAATCACATCACGCCCACGAACGATTTCGAGCGGGGAGTTACTCTCGAGTGTAACCGTGCCACTGCTTGAGAGAGCGCTTCCGTAGCTAGATGCACGGAGAAACTCAAGCTGCACAGTAATGTTGAGTGCACGCGCTAAATCGGCGGCAAACATCATTGCACCTTTGAGGATCACAAGGAGCACAATCTCCCGTCCAGCATAGTCTCGATTAATCGTTGCCGCTATTGTGCGGATCGCTTCTGCGATAATGTGGCGCTCGATATATCGGATGAACGTTCTGCCATGGAGGGTAATGCGCTCAGGTGCGCTGGAATGTAGCTCGGATGATGCGTCGGGTGTCATTGCTCAATTTGTAGTGTTCACTCATGCGATAGCCGCACAGCCAGACGATGTCGGTTGCAGTTGCAAGGACAACCGCCGTTCGACGGTCGTAGTCGCTCAGTTTTGCGTTCGTCAGGAAATCAGCGACGAGCACTTGGCGACCATCCATACCAATTGGCGCAAAGCGGTCGCCTGCTTGCCATGTACGTAGAAAAAGACGGTAGGGCAACTTGTCATAGTCGAAATACTCGATGTTTGGATTTGCACCGAGCCGTACATCGTTTCGATCGATTTCCTCCAGTGTAATGGTGACGCGGCCAATTTGGTACGTCCCGAGCTTGAACAAGGGGAGATACACCGTGTGAAGAGTGCTCTCATCGCTCAACACAAGATGTGTGCGATCGGCAATTGCAGTGATTGTGCCGGCGACTGATTGTCGCGTGCCTGTTTCTGCGGTCAGCAACCTTCGGACTCGCTCAACGGCAGCTTGGGGCAGTGTCCGCCGATCGGTCAGTTCACTCAAGGCACGTTCGATGAGTTCACCTTGCAAGAACTGGTGCATCTGTAAGAGGGCGTTTCTGTTAATCTCAACTCTCCCATCACGAATTGTGGCAATCTCGAGAAACGTACTCTCAATGAACGACTCAATGAATCCGTCTGCTTGTCGGAGCAATTCTGCAGTACGTGCGAGAGTCTCAACGATGCGTGGATTGAGCTGTTCTTTGAGAATTGGGAGCACTTGGTGACGAATACGGTTACGTGTGTATGATGGATCTGCATTCGTGCTATCCTCCTCCCACTCGAGCGTACGCGCGGTTGCGTATCGGACGATTTCTTGGCGCGTGTTACCGAGCAGTGGTCGAATGAGCATTGCTTTCTTCGTTAAGGGACGTTTTGGTGGGATGGCTGCTAAACCAGTCAGTCCCGAGCCACGGACTAAGTTGAGAAGCAGCGTTTCGGCAGTATCGTCGGCTGTATGGGCTACTGCACAATACTGAGCATGGATCGTACCACACATCTGACGGAGGAACCGATAGCGCAGCTCGCGCGCGGCTTCTTCAATGCTTAGATGATGCTTCCGTGCGAAGGGACGAGTCTCGACGTGCGTTACATGGCAGGGAAGATCGTAGCGTTTGGCTAGTCTACGGACGAATGCTTCATCTCGATCAGCCTCTGCGTCGCGAAGTTTGTGATTGATGTGAGCAAGGTGGAGTTGATAGCCATGTTCGAAGGAGAGGATGAACAGGATATCGAGCAAGACCACCGAATCAACGCCGCCACTGATAGCGATGAGTATTGTTGAACCGGGCTCGACGCTCAACTCAGTCGTGAGTACGTGTTCGACGTGTTCGATGATTGGAATGCAGTCATCAGGGATTTCAGGCATCGAATAAAGGTCGCGGACAACAAACGTCCATCGCGTGTGCTTTCGAGATGCAGAACGAGATGTCTGCAAGTGTTCTACCGTGTGTTCCGCTTTATGGTGTGCTTTCGCTGGTCGTTGCTTGTCTGGAGTATCTGCATTGCGCTGAGCTCTTGCAGCGTGCTGTGACGGCTCGCTCATATTGCGACGGCGATTTCGTCGGCGTCGCGAATGAACAGAAGGATCATCATCGGGGGTGCCAGACGCTACGGATTCACTCTTGGTGACTTCAACTGCTTGGGGTGCCTCAGATAGTGGTTGAGACTCGAGTCCGGAAGTCAATGGACTTGCTTGGTGCCGCTGGGTTTGCCGAGTGGCAGGAGCAGATCGCTTCGAGCGTCGAGATCGTTGGGTTGTGGCAGTAAGTGGAGTACTTTCAGAATTGGCCGTTGATGTGCGTACTGTATCTCCATTGGTATGATCGTGCTCATCCGATGGATGCGTCGCCGTAGCCAGAGAAAATCGGTGCGATTGTTTAAGCTGCGTAAGGAATGCGCTGAGCTCCTCATCGGACGGTACCGTAGTGAGCGATACGTCACGGCTGCTTTCAACAGGTGGACGTGCAACAGACTCTTCGACAGCTGGTGCAGTGTTTGTCGAACGTCGTTTTCGTTCGGAAGAACGCTTCGGTGTTGTCGCGCTCTTCGGTGCATTCGATGGTTGTTTTGATCGCGACGTAGGCATTACTACGATAGTTCGATGGTGGCAACCTTAGTGCTGTGAATCGTGACGCTCCCACCGTTCAGCAAGGAGCAACTCCCGCTTGATGTAAACAGACGCACCCAACGCTGCAATCGCCCAGCCACGCCATCCAGCTCGGTATCCACGCTTGAACACCAAGCTTTTGAGGAATCGCAATCCCGCACGGATAAATGCTCTGCCCATTGAAGGGCGCTGATGAATGGCAAAAAGCTGCCTGGCAGCAAGTGCGCTGTAGTGGATATTCCGTTGGAGATGTTCGACGATTGACTCGTAACTATAATGCAGGAGCTCTCCGCTGAACACATGCCGCCGTACATCCTTCTGGAAGAGTAGATGCTCATGAACGAGATCGTTGCTCCATGTGGCAATCCCACGTCGATAGATGCGCCATTTGATATCGGGATACCAATCACTGCAGCGGATTTCCTTGTCAACATACACTGGCACACGTGGGAGAGCATAGACATCGGCGCGCCAATGCCCTTTTTCTGCGGCGATTTCGCTCGCCAGCATCGGGGTGGGCACTTCGTCTGCATCGAGCGAAAAGATGTACTTCCCACGGGCATGGTCATTCCCAAAATTTTTTTGTCTGCCGTAGGTATCGAATGGTCGCTCCAACCAGACTACGTTTGGAAATGAGCATGCGATCTCTTTTGTTCGATCGGTTGAGCCACCATCAACGATGACTATTTCATCGGCAAGGGTGGTGATTGCTCTTAAGGTAGGGGCAAGTCTCCGTTCTTCGTTGTACGTGATGATGACAACTGAGAGTTCCATTTACTCCATGCACTCTGTCGGTTGTGGCATGCTCAGCACATCGAGCTCCGCCATCTTGTTAAGTGGAGCATCGTTAAGGGTGGTGAACTCATGGTTACGCAACGATTCTGCGTACTTGAGTAAGTGTTCTTCGATCATTTCGTACGCATCGAGCATCATAAGGGTACGGCGAACAGTTACCGCGTGTGGCAATGACTTGAGATATCCACCGTAAAACTTCCGAAATTCAATGCATGCGCGCCGTTCGTCGCCACGGTGTTCAATGAGTAGGCGAAGGTGCTCTAAACAGACAGTGATACGCTCATCGGGATTTGGTGGTGGCTCTACGATTCCTCGATGAAGTAAAGACTTTGCTTGACGAAAAATGAAAGGGTTCCCAATTGCTGCACGACCGATCATCACCGCATCACAGCCGGTTTCCTCGAATGCACGCTTGACATCGAGTGCGCTTGTAACGTCACCGTTCAGAATGACAGGTATCGAGACGAGCTCTTTGACGCGAGGAATCCATGACCAGTCAGCAGACCCGCTATGCCCCATGTCCCGAGTGCGACAATGAATAGCCAATGCGGCAACGCCTGCATCCTCAAGCATACGGGCAACATCGCAAATCACGATGGAGGAGCGATCCCACCCGAGTCGCGTTTTGACAGTGACGGGAACATCGACAGCTTCGATGATTGCACGTGCCATTGCAACCATTCGCAGTGGATCTTTGAGAAGCGCAGCCCCTGCATTCCGCGCGACAACGTTCCTGACCCAACAGCCACAGTTGATGTCCAGAAAATCTGGGTTGCTCTCCACCGCTACATGTGCAGCCTCAACCATTGTCGGTATATCACCGCCAAAGATTTGGACAGCGATTGGATGCTCATCAGGCTCAATTCGAAGCTTTTGAAAGGACCGTGATGCATTCCGTACAAGTCCATCGCTTGAGATGAATTCGGTATAGACAATGCCGGCGCCATACCGACGGCAGATACGTCGAAAAGGCGAGTCGCTGATATCCTCCATCGGTGCTAAAAGCACGCCATTGTCGATGTGGAGAGAGCCGATGGTCATCGCTGCATCTTCCGAACTGTTCCATGCGAAACTACGATGTTTCGCAAGGGCATGTGTCCAGAGCTCGGACACGAAAGCAGTGTATCGTCCGTTTGTGCATCCCAAACGATGATAACCAGGTGAACACGGCGCAATGCAGTTTTTCAATCCCCTCATGCTCCTTGGCCTTGTTGCAGCTGCAATACCGATTCTGCTGCACTTACTCAACCTCCGGAAGCTACGAACGATTGAGTTTAGCACGCTCCGTTTTCTCTATCAAATCGAGCGAACCCAAGTCCGTCGGTTGAAGCTGCAACAATGGTTGTTGCTCGTACTCCGGACGCTCTTGGTCATCGTTGCAGTGCTCGCTTTTGCGCGACCAGTTGTGCGTACGACGCTGCCGGTTCTTGGGGAGCAGGTAAAAAGCAGTGTCGTTATCGTGTTAGATAATACTCCGAGTATGGATACACGTGATGAGCGTAGTAACCGCTATCGTTGGGCGATCCGTCAGGCTGATCAAATTCTCTCCTCGCTCAAAAGCGGGGATGAAGTTGCACTCATTTCGGCGAGTGCTTTGTTACAGTCAAAGTCGCTTAGCTTTACTACTGCGCTTGGAGCGGTACGGGAAGAGCTTTCCTCCTTACCATTAGCGTATGGCAGCATTCGTCTCCGTGATCTCCTCGATGCTGCGCAGAGTGTGTTATCTACAGCGCAGAATGCACACCGTGAACTCTACATCATCAGCGACTTTCAAACAAGTATGCTCGATGGAGGTGATACGTCACGCCTTACCCTTCCCGTTGAACGCGTGGTGATTGTTCCCGTCGCCTCTGGAGGAAGAGTTGCCCAGCTCGATGTAGGGATTGACTCTGTGGGACTTGTTACACGGATCATCGAACCCGGGAAATCACTCGAATTCACAGTTGTTGTCCGCAATAACTCCGAACGCGATATCCAGGGAAGCGTCCTCCGACTGCGGTTCGGTAACGAACAAGTCGCACAACGTACGTTCGATATACCAGCACATCAAGTGCGAACACTGTCGCTCATCGCTCCAGCACCCCCGAGCGGCGTTGTTGCAGCGCGTGCAGAACTCGAACCTGATGCTTGCGAGAGTAATAACGTACGCTATGCAGCAGTGGTCGTTCCACCGATGCCACGTGTGCTTGTTGTAGGAACACCGCAGAAAACGATGTACGTTGAAGCAGTACTATCCGCACTCGGTGAGCGACTCAAACCGATCGTTGAGCGTGTTGAGGCTGATCGGCTTGGACAGGTTCAACTCGATGCATTTGATGTTGTGATAGTCACGACAATGCTTCGGTCACGTGAACTTGAGCAACTCCGTGCATCAATGAGCAGTGGGCGGATAAATGCACTCATCTTTGCGGATGCGAATGCACCATTGGAGGAACATCAGCGTATTGCGAATGCACTTGGCATCGGTCTCATTGAACAATTGCCACGCAAGAGTGGAGCTTCATGGGAACTCCGCACTTTCGATGAGCAGCATCCTCTGTTTGCAGGTGTGTTTCGTTCAAAGCAGGGAACGCTTGCTCAGCTTGAGTCGCCAGGGATTTCGCAAGCATTGCCGAGCACAGGTGGACTTGCACTCATCAGCATGGACCGTGGAGCATTCTTGAGCGAGCACACGCTCGGCAATGGCCGCATGCTTTACTGCGCAGTACCGCCGACGCTGGAATGGAGTGCACTTCCGACGACCGGACTCTTCCCGGTCTTAGTTGGGCGGTCAATACTGTACTTAGCTGCTCAAGGTGTAAGTGGCATTGCTGCTACCGTTGGCCAGCGTTGCCAGGTTGAGATACCCCCACGATACTCCCACGAATCAGTGTTCCGTGTGCAAGACCCATCGGGCACGATTGGCACTGTTGAGCCGATCCGCGTGGCTGGACGCACGATCATTGACCTTGGACGACCAATAGTACCAGGAACATATGCTGTTGAGTTGGCCACGCGGCAAGAAGCTGTCGCTGCGGCAGCAGTTAATGTTCCGCCGCAGGAAGCACTCCTCCAGTTTGCAGACGAGCGCCGCGCTGCAGCCTCTGTTGCAACGATGGTTGATAAGGAGGATGTTGAGATCGCTGATCCATCAATTGCAATCGGTACGCTCGTCGCACGCCAACGCCAACGTGCAGAGATCTGGCCATGGTTGGTTGGTGCGGCAATTCTTGCAGCCGCAGCGGAAATGCTCGTTGCAGCACGTATTGCGCGACAATCCGCATGAGGCAGAAAAAGTTTTTGGGTTGATGGACGATAAAATCAACGAATCCACAGCCAACGTTGCGCATGTCCACGCGTGTACCATTCTTTCTTCTGACAGTGGCGCTTGTGTGTTCCCTCGATGCACAGGTCCGTCTGCGATCTCCGAGTCAGGGTCAAGTATTATTCCCCACACGTGTTGTTCGGATCGAATGGGACAATGCAACGTCGTTACCAGTTGATGTACGTTATTCAACGGACCGTGGTAGCTCGTGGATACCAATTGCAACCGCACTTTCCCTTGAGAGCATTGAGTGGAAGGTGCCGATGCTCGATATACTCGCAGTTCTCCTTCAAGTGCAACTGACAGCTACAAGGGCTCCGCGTCCGTTAGCAACACTTGAACTACCTGATTCAATTCGGTCAGCGTGGTGGTCCGGAGAAGGTTTAGCTGTCACTGCACTTGTGCGAAAGGGGATGGTTTGCCAGAGTTAGAGTACACCTTCTCTAGTTTACCAACAGTTTGGTGCATGGTATTGATCGTAGCCGACAGAGAGACATTGTAGATGCACTGCTCGAACCAGGGTTGCATCGCATCGAGCTAAACGTTGGAGCATTTGCGTCAGGTGCCTATCGCCTCGTAATCAAAAGTCCTTCGGAGATAACCGCAGTAAGTTTGCTCATCGTTCGTTAATAGGATCAACGGCGGTTACTTATTCCATCCGTAGCTCATTCATGGTAGAGCCTGAGCGAGCGATTACGCTCCACCCACGTGTACAGTTTCTCCGAGCAGCGATAGCGTCGATTCTTCGGGAGTTACATGAGCTCCTCTATCGCTGGTTCATTCTCACATGCCAAGAGCGTCCCAAGTTGTTGGAACGTTATAATGCCCTGTTTGGTGACTTAGAGCGAGCATTGCAACGAGAGACGTTACGTACATGGAAAGTCCAGCGAGTCTGTGAATTGGTCAACCTTTTTGTGCGACGAGGTCAACATCTCACGCCTTCTCTGCTTGAGCGTATCTGTCAATACGTGGAACGGGAATATCGCCGATTTCAAGCTGAGTCCCCTCGAACGAAATCACCCTCGCGTCCCGATGCAGGAAGTGACAGCCTTTCGACGGTAAGGACTCAGCAGTGCATCCAGCTTTACCGAGAGTTGGTCAAAAAGCTGCACCCTGATCGTGAAGGCGATGTGCACCTTTTTGCGCTCTATTGGAACGTCGTGCAAGATGCGTATGAACGTGGTGATATGGAACGGCTTCGCACGATTCATGGTATCCTCTGCATCGAAGGACACTATCGTATCGAAGCATGTGATTCACTCGAGTCCTTGAGTCGAACTTATCGACGACTGCTTTACCGGCGTGACTATGAGCAGCGTCGCATTGAACGGATGCTTCACGAAGAACCATTTACGTTTGCCACAGTGATTGATGACCCAACGTGGAGAGCCACTCAGCACGCGAAACTTGCAAGAGAAATTGAGCGCCAACGAAGGACGGCGGAACTTGCTGCTGCGGAACTTCTCCGCATGGGCGCTCACAACTGGGAAGAATTACTCCACACCGCCAGTGCGGACGCAATATCCAACGATGTCTTTCAGGATGAGTTTTTCAAGCACACGTATGGTTCGATGCGGGCGTAGGTGCTAATTGGAACCCCCATCGTATTTTTGCAGCCTCAAAATCATGTGAATAACTCTTGCACACCTCAATCGTGAAACCGACCGATACAATTACCCGCTCGGTACGCGCCAATGAAGTCGAACGCCGATGGTGGGTTGTTGATGCGAGTGGACAAACATTAGGGCGGCTTGCGTCGCGCGTGGCTGCACTCATCCGTGGCAAGCATAAGCCATCGTTTACACCACATGTGGATTGTGGCGATTTTGTCATCGTCGTTAATGCAGACAAAGTCGTTCTCAAAGGGAAACGTGCCGAGCAGAAACAGTATTTCCGCTATACCGGTTACCCTGGAGGTGCGCGATTCGAAAAAGTTGCTGACCTTTTAGCACGGAATCCTGCGAAAGTCATTGAGCATGCTGTGTACGGCATGCTCCCCAAAAATCGGCTTGGGCGTCGGATGCGACTGAAGTTGAAAGTGTATGCTGGTGCAAGCCATCCTCATCAAGCGCAAAAGCCCGAGCCTTACGTAATCGCGAGATCCTCACGTTCATCAGTCGAATAATTGCACGTCTATGAAAGATTTTTACGGCACTGGGCGACGGAAAGAAGCGGTTGCACGAATCCGCTTACGTCCTGGTAGTGGACGCATTATCATCAATGGCCAACCGCTCGAGGACTACTTTCCCGTCGTAACAACCCGTATTACCGCACTCAAGCCATTCCACGTGACGGGGACGGAAGGAAAGTTCGATGTTTACGTCCTCGCTGATGGTGGAGGCAAAAGTGGCCAAGCTGGAGCAGTCAGCCATGGAATTGCGCGAGCACTTCTCGAATACGATGCATCGTTTCGGGCAGTCTTGCGACAACACGGCCTGCTCACACGCGATCCACGCATGGTTGAACGGAAAAAGTACGGGCAAAAGAAAGCTCGGAAACGCTTTCAGTTTTCCAAACGCTAACACAAGTATGTGCAGTGGGCGAATCCACTGCACACGCATATCGCTACCATGCTCTGGGCGTGGTGTGTTTCTGCGTCCCTCACGGAGCAGAAATGTGGCGCAAAGCCAGCCAGAGCAGATGTTGAACACCAACTTCTATCAAGTGCAATGGTTACACTCGAACAGCTCCTCGAAGCCGGTGCTCATTTTGGTCACTTGCGGCGCCGGTGGAATCCGAAAATGCGACCGTTCATTTACGGTGAACGGGACGGTATTCATATCATCGACCTTCGCAAGACTGTAGTTTTGCTCGAGCTTGCACGCCAAGCTGCACTCGAGATAGCATCTGAAGGGAAAACCATCCTTTTTGTGGGCACAAAGCCACAAGCGAAAGATGCGATCAAAGCAGCGGCGCAACGATGTGGAATGCCGTATGTCATCGAGCGTTGGCTCGGTGGAATGCTCACCAATTTCTCCACAATTCGCCGCAGTATTAAGCGACTGGCGACAATTGACAAGATGGAAAGCGACGGTACCTTCGACAAGCTCACCAAGAAGGAGCGGCTGCTCCTTTCTCGTGAACGGGACCGTTTGCGGCTTGTCTTCGGTGGTATCGAGGATATGACACGTTTGCCAGGTGCGCTCTTTGTAGTGGACATCAAAAAGGAAGACATCGCAGTCCAAGAGGCTCACATCCTCGGAATTCCCGTGATAGCCATCGTGGACACCAACAGCGATCCGAGCCAGGTGGATTATCCTATTCCTGCCAATGATGATTCAAACAAGACGATTGAACTTATTGCCACTGTCATTGCAGAAGCGGTGATAGAAGGTAAACAAATTGCCCGCACTCGCGCTGCTGATCTTGCCGCCGCAGGAGAGCGTGAGGTCAAACAGGAAGCTCCGCAGGTTGAGACGACCGCACGTCGCCGCATGCGTCAACGTCAGCGTGGCGGACGTGTAGCACCGGAACGCACACCAAGCGCGTCGTCCCCTGCGGAACCATCCACTGAGGAATAATACAGTTGAACCAATTGCTATCGAATACAAAATGATCACACTTGAACTTGTCAAGCAACTCCGCGAGAAAACTGGCGCGGGAATGGGTGACTGTAAAAAAGCACTCGAAGAATCTGGCGGTGATATGCAAGCCGCAATCGAGTACCTCCGGAAGAAGGGTGCTGCCTCGGCTGCAAAACGCGCAGATAGAGTCGCAAAGGAAGGTATCGTTTATGCTACTGTTACCCCCGATGGAAAACGTGCAGCCATCGTCGAAGTTAACTGCGAAACAGATTTTGTCGCCCGGAACGAAGAGTTTGGGTCGTTTGCCCGTGCAGTTGCGCAAGCAATTGTTGCAACAGGCGCAACCGAAGGCGAAGCGCTGTGGAACTACTCGCTTGGCGAGAAAACGCTCGGCAACTTGCGGGATGAAGTGCTTGCCAAGTTTAACGAGCGTATCGAACTCCGGCGAGCTGAGTTTTTCCAGTCGAGCGGTACACTCACCGCATATAACCACGCAGGGAATCGGTTGGCCGTTATTCTTGAAGTCAGTGCAGCACTTTCGCCCGACAATCAAACGCTTCGCGACATTGCAATGCAAGTAGCAGCGATGAGTCCACTTTACGTTCGGCGGGAACTCGTGTCGCAGGACACCATCGCTAAAGAACTTGAGATCAGCCGAGAACAAGCACTTCGCGAAGGGAAAAAGCCTGAAATTGCAGAGCGCATCGCGACCAATCGGTTGGAAAAATTCTTCCAAGAACAGTGCTTGCTTGAGCAAACTTTTGTCAAGGATGCGGGGAAAACCGTACGCGAAGTGTTGGCAACACTCGGTGACAGTGTTGCTGTCGTCGGATTCCGCCGCTACGCGCTCGGTGAATCTGCCTGAACGAGACCACGTGAGGAACGTTTTCGATGGCAACCCCTCTCTACCGCCGCATCCTACTGAAGTTGAGTGGGGAATCCCTCATGGGGAGCCAACACTACGGAATTGATCCTGAGATGCTGCGCCAATTTGCGCGCGATATCGCTGATGTCCATGCTCTCGGTGTACAGATTGGTATTGTCATTGGTGGCGGGAACATTTTCCGAGGATCACAAGCAGCGGCAGCCGGAATTGACAAAGTCTCAGCGGATTACATGGGGATGCTCGCTACGGTTATCAATGCTCTCGGTTTACAGAATGCTCTCGAAGCGCTCGGCCTCCAAACACGTTTGCAAACTGCGATTCACATGGCGCAAATTGCTGAGCCGTTTATTCGCCGACGTGCGATTCGTCATTTGGAAAAAGGACGTGTTGTGATATTCGGTGCAGGGACAGGCAGTCCGTACTTTACAACAGATACAGCCGCTGCGTTACGCGCAATTGAAATTGAAGCGGAGTGCATCATCAAAGGCACCCGCGTTGATGGCATCTATGATGCTGACCCAGAGCATGTACCAACCGCACAACGGTTCGACCGTCTGACGTACCGTGAGGTCCTCGAGCGCGACCTGAAGGTGATGGATCTCACTGCAATCACGCTGTGCCAGGAAAATAGCCTCCCCATTTTGGTCTTCGATGCACAGACGCCCGGTAACCTCAAACGTCTTCTACTTGGAGAGCCGATAGCAACCGTCGTTAGCAATGGTTCAGCAACATCGACACCACAGTAGTTTTGCGCCGCCTGACCCATCGATTGTCGACACTGTATGTGCTAATGTTGATTGAAACTCACGTTTCACTCTATGCAGAGCCAACCTATGCCAATAAGCCAAATTCTCAGTGATGCACAGCATCGAATGAGCAAAGCAGTTGAGCACCTCCAACATCAACTTGCACGCGTGCGGACTGGACGCGCGTCCGTTGCAATGCTCGATGGTATTCGGGTGAACCACTACGGCACGCCGACACCACTACAACAGGTTGGGAGCGTTTCTATCCCCGAACCCCGCTTAATCGTGATTCAGCCCTGGGAACGCTCGATGCTCGTAGAGATTGAAAAGGCAATCAAAGCCAGTGATCTGGGACTCAATCCAACGAACGACGGCGCTGTCATCCGTATACCAATCCCTCCCCTGACAGAAGAGCGACGGAAAGAAATCGTCAAAAGCTGTTGGAAGATGGCTGAGGAAGCCAAAGTGGCTGTCCGACAAGTCCGTCGCGATGCACTCGATCACCTTAAGAAAGCAGAAAAAGACGAAGGTTTCTCCGAGGATGATCGCCGCCGCGCTGAAGAAGATATTCAACGCATGACGGACCGTTTCGTCAAAGAGATTGACCAGATCGCTTCGCGAAAAGAAAACGAAATCATGACTGAGTAGCGCAGAGCCGCGTACTCTATCACCCATCGTATGTGCGGGCGCTTTGCACTTGTTGCTACGAGCAATGAACTGGAAGAAGAATTTGGTGTATCGGGCATCAGCTCGGTAGCACGGTACAACATTGCTCCTAATCAAGAGATCATCCTCATCGCACAAGATGGAGACCAACGGTTCGTACGAGAAGGTGTATGGGGATTTCGTCGTCACGATGGAGGTTTGCTCATTAACGTACGCAGTGAAACAGCACTGGAGCGACCCCATATCCGGCGTCTGCTCGACAGTGCCCGATGTATCATTCCTGCCAGCGGGTTCTACGAATGGGCAGAACGTGGGCGCCCATTCTTTCTCCACACCGATACACCTTTGATCGGCTTTGCTGGCATCGTCATCCGGGAGTACGATTCATCGTCAGCGAAGCATGTCCTGCGCACATCCATCTTGACGCGTGCAGCGGATCCCTCGATTATGCACCTCCACGAGCGAATGCCTGTCGTGATTCCCCGTGCGCTCTACCACGAATGGCTCTCACCGCAAAGTAGCGGTGAGACGATGTTATCACGCGTCCTTACTGCAGAGCATCAGACATGGCACTGGTATCCCGTATCACCACGTGTTGGTAACGTTGCCAACGACGATCCGAGCCTTGTCATGCCAATTGAAGACACCTCGCAGTAAGAGAAACGATGGCACTACGAATCTTCATTGTTGCTGGGGAACGGAGCGGTGATCGCCATGCAGCTCGATTGATGAGCGCAATCAAGCACCGCGAGCCAACTGTAGAATTCTATGGGATCGGCGGTCCAGCGATGGAGGCTGTGGGATTAGAGCCGATTGCACCATTTGCGACGATGAATGTCAACGGCTTTTGGGAAGTTGTGCGGCAGTTTCGATCGCTCCGCAGAATCTTTGAATTGACGCTCCGCCATGTTGAGGCACGTGAGTACGACCTGTTTATTCCTGTTGATTACCCTGGCTTTAATCTACGTCTTGCACGCCACGTGCGGCGCCGCGGTGTGCCTGTGTTCTGGTACATTGCACCACAGCTTTGGGCATGGGGGCGCTGGCGTGCCAAGCAACTGACGGAAGTAGTTGACCGATTATTCGTTATCCTTCCGTTTGAGGTACCATTCTTCCACCAGCTTGGAATTCAAACTGAGTATGAAGGGCATCCGTTCCTCGATGACCCTGCATACGCTGTGCCTCCCTCAACTGAATCAAAGAATCCAAAGGGTATCGCTCTACTACCCGGTAGTCGCACACATGAGCAACGACTCAATATCCCGCTGATGCTCCGACTTGTCGAACAGCTCCGTCGCAGATGTCCCGATTTTGAATTCACGGTTGCAATTCCAACGCCAAGCAACTCTCTTCCTGCTTATGTTCAGATTGAACACAATGCTCAAGAAGTTTTACGACGATCGAGCTATGGAATCATCAAAGCTGGCACATCCACGTTGGAAGCGATGCTTGCAGGTGTCGTCCAAGTTGTCGTTTATCGGGCTTCGCTCGGCACCTATCTTGTGGGGCGTACCCTTGTCACAATTCCCTCGATCGCGCTCCCGAACATCGTGATCGGTCGTCGTGTTGTCCCAGAAGTTGTGCAAACGAGCACAAGCGTTCGTACGTTGCTGAGCATTTTCAGTCGTGTTCTCACTGATCCCGACGAAGCCGCGCGTCAGCGGGAAGCATCCCATGAACTTCGCGCTGCGCTTGGGCAGCCAGGTGTGAGCCAGCGCATCGCCGATCGCATGCTGACGCTTATCGGTAGACTATGATGTGGCGTATCGGTATTGCACTCCTTTCACTGCTTCGATGGACGTGGAGAATCCATCCAAGTGGCAGCGTACCACAGCATGGAGTTGTTGCGTTTTGGCATGGGGAAATGCTACCGGTATGGGCATTCTTTGCAGGACAGGACGGTGTAGCCTTAGTCAGTCAGAGTCGAGATGGTGCGTTGCTCGCACAACTTCTCGAACAGTGGGGGTATCGTTGCATCCGTGGATCATCATCTCGTGGAGGAAGAGAAGCGCTCGACGAGCTTGTGACGCTGGCTCGACAGGGAGCGCTTGTGCTCATTACACCAGATGGACCGCGAGGACCACGTGGTGTAGCAAAGCGTGGTGCAGTTCTCTGTGCACAGCAAGCACAAGTGCCGCTCTATTGGTGTCGTGTTCGCTGCCGGTGGGCTTGGCGATTTCGCCGATCATGGGACCAGTTCATTCTACCGTTGCCATTCGCACGAATTGAGATAACACTTTCTGCACCAATTGTTGTATCAGCTTCGCTCGATACCGAAGGAGTCAGCACGCTCTGCGGCCAGTTGCAACGACACTTTGCAGTGGAGGACTGACACGATGCTCATCGCACCATTTGTGCGGATGCGAAATAGGCTCTTTGATCGTGATATCGGAGTATGTCAACTCGATGTCCCTGTGCTGAGTGTAGGTAACATTACAACGGGTGGTACCGGCAAAACACCGATGGTCATCACTCTTGCACAGTTGCTGATTGGATGGGGATGGCGCGTCGCCATCATCAGCAGAGGCTATCGACGTCAAAGCCGGGGTGTCGTCGTTGTGTCCAATGGTGCAGGTGAACGCGCACCAGTGACGATGAGCGGTGATGAACCTGCTCTCATCGCTGAGCGAGTGCCCGAAGCGATAGTCATCGTATCACGACGGCGCTGTGTCGGTGCACAATTGGCAATTCGTCGGTTTGGAGCAAGCGTGGTGATTCTCGATGATGGATTCCAACATCGGCAGTTGGCTCGCCGGCTTGATATCGTCATGGTGGATGCAGCAACGCTCGATCGTAAAAACAGGCTGCTCCCTTGCGGGACTCTCCGTGAACCACGAGACGAGTTACGTCGAGCTCATGTACTCTGTGCGGTTGGTGTCAAGCGAGCGGATGTCCAGCGCTATGCAGCACGGGGTGCGTTAGTCATTTGCGCTCGACTATCACTCGATGGATGGATGCTGCTCGATAGCGGGACGACAGCCCAGCCACAGGGGCGTGCAATTGCTGTGTGTGCTATTGCACATCCTGAGCGCTTCCGGGCAACAATCGAACAGACAGAAAATCTACACCTTGCCGCCATGTATTGCAAGAACGACCACCACTGGTACACGCACGAAGACATCAAGCACATCATCGCACTTGCTCGCCTTCACACAGCGCAGTGGATTCTGATAACTGAAAAAGATGCCGTCAAACTTCGCACGTTCGCTGGAGACTTTGATCGTTCGGGCTTTTCAGTCGGTGTAGCGCGTATGTCGCTCTGCTTCGATGATCATGATGACCAGTGGCTCAAATGTATGTTGTACAATTTCAAGAGGCGGTACTAATGAAGATTGCACTCACGAAAGGTAGTGGTAGTCCAAAGTACGCATTCTACCGTTCGTGGCTGGAGCAGATCATGCCAGGTGTTGAGGTGCTCGATCTCGCACGCGACGGGTACGACATTGTTCGTGCACGCGAGGAGCTTCGAGCCTGTGCTGGGATCGTTTTCACCGGTGGAGAAGATGTTGATCCTGCGCTTTACAACGCTGAGCATGCGCGTGCACTTTGTCATCGGATTGATCGAGAACGAGATGATTTTGAACTTTCACTTTTTGAACAAGCACGAGCAGCGACGATGCCGATCCTCGGTATCTGTAGGGGTGCCCAGCTTCTGAACGTTGCACTCGGCGGGACGCTCGTGGCAGATATTCCGCACCAGTGCAACACACACATCCTCCACGGGAAAACACCGGAAGGTGATAGCACTCACTCTGTGAGTATTCAAGCAGGAACGATACTTGGTCGCATGCTCCGCGTATGGGATGGTACGGTAAACAGTGCCCATCATCAAGCGATTGAGAAAATTGGCCAGGGACTTGCAGTGTCCGCCCATGCGCCCGACAGCATCATCGAAGCGGTTGAATGGGCTGACCCACAGTCGCATGGATTCCTCATCGCAGTGCAATGGCATCCAGAACGAATGGTAGCTCAGGATTCGCCGTTCGCACGTGGTATTGGGGAACGATTCCTCTTCGAATGCCAAAGCTACGAGCTCCTGTTACGAGGACGGACTGACAGTCGAGAACCTTCTGCACAATCACCATCCGAGGAAGCACCCAATGGAACGTAGTGCGTGGATGCAGTGGATTCACCAGATGCTGCGAGGGAATATCCAGTCGCTCAGCGAACGGCCAATCATCGAGCGACTCCAGCTTGTAGTGCTTGCACTCTTCATCGCAGCAATATTGGACGTAGTAACGGCATGGCTGAGCTGGTCTAATGCGTCATTATACGCGCAGTATGTCGAGCTCAACAGGCTAATCGCGCAACGCATGGGTTACGAAGCACCTGCATCTGAACAGTTTTCTGCCCTTGCTGTCTTCACGACGACGTTCTTTGTGGGAGGAGCTGGTGCTGCGCTGCTATGGGGATCGGCTGGTTATGTTGCCATTCGAGGTGTGCTTGGTCGGATAGTACCGTTGAGTGGAATTTTCGCAAGCGCAGTTGTACCGCTCCCCTTGGGAAGTCTTGTGCAGCTTTTGACAACGGTGGCGCATTCATTGGGGATGCCTATTGGTTTTGTTCCGTCGCTTGCCGCGTTCCTCGATCCCACAGCTACGGACATACGGCTCTACACGATTGCAGCAAAACTCGATCTTGGAGCATTGCTGCACGCCGGAACAATGGTATGCCTTGCGGTACCTGGTTGCGGATGGAGAGACGTTGTCGCAGGTGGTCTGGTTGCGTTTGTCGTGCGTAGCATCATTGTAAGTGGTGGCATATTGCTCATCGCTCGCATGGCAGCATTACCTTCGTCGTAACCGTGCGATGTAGAACCCATCAGTGCCATGGAGGTGGGGCATAAGTTGCAATTGCCATTGGTCAGGCAACAGTGAAAGCGGAATGTGATATCTCGCGAATGCATGCGCGATTGGATCAGGCACGAACTCCGGATGGTGCTTGAGAAAATCCGCAACGACTTCGTGATTTTCTTCTGGAAGGATTGAGCACGTCACGTAGAGAAGAACACCACCTGGTCGTACGTAACGGTAATTCTCTTCCAAAATCTGCCGTTGTTTGGCGACGATGCGATCGAGCTGACGTCGGCTAAGTCGCCATTTAATTTCCGGTGCACGGCGAAGGGTGCCAGTTCCAGAACACGGGACGTCAAGCAGCACAGCATCGTACGATTCCTCCCGTAAAAGTCGAGCTGAGTGTGTACCGTGGTGTGTTATGTGGATTGAGCGGAACTGGTGCCGCCGTAGCCGACGCGCCAAGAGTCGAAGACGCTTTGGATCACCATCGGTTGCGACAATCAAACCCCTGTCACGCTGGAGCTGAGCAAGGTGGAGAGTTTTTCCTCCTGCACCAGCGCAGGCATCGAGGATGCGCCAATGTTCCTCTGGGGCAAGTGCAAACGCTACAAGTTGGCTGCCTTCATCTTGCACTTCAATTGCGCCGTTTCGATAGAGTGGATGGTCGAGCAAATATGTTCGCTGTTCGATCACCAACCCCGATGGTGAAAGCGTTGCCGGATGGGCAACGATGCCGTCATGTGTAAGTTTTGCTAAAAGAGCCTCTCTCGATTGGTCGTTGTGTGCGCTACGGATTACAAGTGGTGCAGCATGCATGAATGCCCGTCCTAAGGCGACAATGTCCTTGCTCTCCATCCCTCCAGCATGGAGTGACTCAACCATCCACTCAGGCAGACAAGCGGCAAGGGAGACTTGCGTAATGCTACCATCTCTCCAATCGAGCTGTCCAAGCAACGTTCGAAGTTCAGTCGCCCAGTTCGTTGGCAGATCACTTCCTGTCGTGCGGTTATAAAGTGCTGTCAATGCGCGTGCTGGCTCCGTTTGCTCTCCAGCTGCGACGTCGAGTACCTGCGTCGGTTCAAATGATGTCCACGCAGGTGCAACAGCCGCCACTGAGCCCATGAGTGAGGCAAGTGCTGACGTCGGCTGCGTAAGGCAAACCGTGTCGAGGTATCTGCGTGTGAGTATTTCCGCTGTATTCTTTGTGCGGAGTGTGGCGAAGACAATTTCAGAGATTGCACGCCGTTCTTTGGCGCCGAGATACTTCCGACTCCGTACATACTCGCGAGTAAGAGTATCCGCTGGTGTGGAGCGCGAGCGTTCAATCTGCGAAAGCAGCTCCATGCAATGGCCAAGGAGCGAAACAGGATTCATCGTTGGCTGAACGATATTTTTACCACAAGACGTGCTCTCGAACGATCGTGACTATTCTGTCGGCAGAAAACCTTCACAAGACGTATTCGCTGCGATCGACCAACGACACAGTTGTACTACGAGGTGTTTCATTGGAGATTACGTGCGGAGAGTATGTTGCGCTCGTTGGTCCATCCGGGGCTGGCAAAAGTACTCTTCTCCATTTGCTCGGTGGTCTTGATTTGCCAGATCGAGGCCACGTGTACTACTGGTTCGACGGCAGACAACAACTTACACTATCGCATTTGGACGAAGCTGCCCGTACACGGCTTCGTTCGTTCGAGATAGGGTTCGTCTTTCAATTTCATCACTTGCTCCCAGAGTTCAGCGCATTGGAAAACGTTATGCTGCCGCTCCTGTTGCGGGGCGAAAAGCAAAGTCAGGCGCGACGAAGTGCAAGCGCAATGCTCGATGCAGTCGGGTTAGGGCATCGCAAGTCACACTTGCCTGCAGAGCTTTCTGGTGGAGAGCAGCAACGTGTCGCACTCGCACGTGCACTCGTAATCAAACCGCGCCTGTTGCTGGCTGATGAACCGACTGGTAATCTCGATTCACAGAACACCGAGCGGCTTCTTGAGCTCATCGCCTCTTTGCGACGTGAATATCAGCTGACGCTTCTTGTGGCAACGCACAGTCGAGAGATTGCTGCTGCCGCTGATCGCATCCTCGTTCTGCGTGATGGTGCAATTGTCGCTGAGGAACGCAGGTGAACCCCAGTGTACTGCAATGGATACTGCGTAGTTACGCATTAGTGCTGCTTGTCGTTGGAATTGCTTCGTACACTGAAGGGGCACAGCATGCTCCCATTGCACTGGTAGGCGGTGTTGGTGGTGGTGTACTTGTGTTCGTATTAAGCATGCTTTACCGTCGGCGCGTGTTCTGGAGTCGTCCAGCGCTTGTGACAGCGGTGGGTGTGTTTACACTTTCGTTTGTGTGGCGATCAATCGAAGCTTTCGCTTCTGGCCAGCGTCATACAGCTCTTCTGCTCGCAACCCTTGGCGTATTATCCCTTCCAGTCTTTGTGTTACTCCTTCGAATGTGGAACCGATGAAACATGTGATGCATGGAACGACGGTCATTGCCGTCATTCGAGATGGGAAAGCCTGTATCGGGAGTGATGGTCAAGTGTCACTCGACACGACCATTCTCAAGAGTACTGCACGCAAAGTGCGTCGTCTGTACAACGATTCAGTCCTCGTTGGTTTTGCCGGTGCCACGGCAGATGCCTTTACACTTGTCGATCGCTTCGAAGAGCAACTCGAAGCCCAACGCGGCAACTTGGTCCGAAGTGCCGTCGAGCTTGCCAAAGCGTGGCGCACCGATCGTTACCTACGGCGACTTGAGGCATTGCTCGTTGCATCAACGCGAACGGAAATTGTACTCATCAGTGGAAACGGTGATGTCATTGTCCCGGAGGATAACATCGCAGCGATTGGATCGGGCGGCAACTTCGCACGTGCAGCAGCCCGTGCACTCATTCGTCATACAACGCTTGATGCCCGTGGGATTGTGGAAGAATCGCTCCGCATCGCTTCAGAGATATGCATCTACACGAATGATTTCTTTACGATCGAAGAGTTGACATGATGATGCGCACTAACATGTTTGCCCCGAGAGAGATTGTCGCTGAACTCGATAAGTACATCATCGGTCAGCAGGAAGCCAAGCGTGCACTTGCAATCGCATTGCGTAATCGCTGGAGGCGGCAGCAAGTACCACAGCCGCTGCGTGATGAGATTATGCCAAACAACATCATCTTGATTGGCCCTACTGGTGTCGGGAAAACCGAGCTTGCACGCCGTCTTGCTCGACTTGCGGGTGCGCCGTTCGTAAAAGTTGAGGCTACGAAGTTCACCGAAGTTGGCTACGTCGGTCGCGATGTCGAGAGCATGATTCGGGATCTTGCAGAGACTGCGGTCGCAATGGTACGACAAGAGAAGACTTCCGAAAAACGTCGAGAGGCTGCCGCTGCTGCCGAAGAACGGTTACTCGACATATTAGTTCCGCCACCAGCAAGTGGCCTTTCGTTCGAGCTTGGCTCTGGTGCAAGCGCTGACAGTTACGCTGATCATCGCGCTCAGATGCGCTATCGTCTCAACACTGGCGAGCTCGACAGCCAACTCATTGAGATCGAGGTGACCTCACCACAACTGCCTGTGATGCAGGTGATGGGACCTATTGGGCTTGATGACTTAGGCATAAACATCCAGGACATGCTCGGGAAGTTTCTGCCGAAATCGTCCAAGCGACGGAAAGTCACCGTTGCGCAAGCACGTGCACTCTTCGAGCAAGAGGAAGCAGAGAAACTGCTCGATATGGACGCCGTGGTCCGTGAGGCAATCGAGCGCGCCGAAACGATGGGTATCGTCTTCATTGACGAAATTGACAAAGTGGCTTCGCGTGGACAATCGGTCGGTCCAGATGTTTCTCGTGAAGGCGTCCAGCGCGATCTACTTCCAATCGTCGAGGGCTCAACGGTCAACACCAAGTATGGACCGCTCCGCACTGATCACGTGCTGTTTATAGCGTCGGGAGCATTTCACGTCAGCAAACCATCGGATTTGATTCCGGAGCTCCAGGGGCGTTTCCCGATTCGTGTCGAACTGCACTCGCTCACTGAGCAGGATTTTGTACAGATTCTCACCATTCCTGAGAATGCGCTGATTAAGCAGTACCAAGCGCTTCTCGCTACAGAAGGTGTCGAGTTGGTAATCGAGCCCGATGCAATTACAGAAATTGCTGCCATTGCCGCCAAAGTCAACGAGACTGTATCGAACATTGGTGCGCGTCGCTTGCATACAATTTTGACGACGCTTCTCGATGATTTCCTCTATGATGCTCCCGATTCATTAGCCGGGCGGCGTATCACAATTGACGCAGCGTATGTTCGCACGAAGCTTGAGCGTATCATGCATGATGTGGACCTTAGCAAGTACATGCTCTAATGCTTGCCGTTCGATATCTGCGCTGGAATGACCAGGCCGAAACTGCTGAACAGGCGCTTGAACGCCTCTTACGTCTGTTTCGATTTGTGCTTCTCAAAGTCGATATGGATGCAGAGGACGCGCTGCGGCTAATTGAGCTTCTCGATGAACGTTACGGCGTTCTCGGCGACATGACGATGGAAGAGTACATTCAACTCCTCATCGCCGAGGGATTGCTCCAGGAGCGTGATGGACAACTCCGGCCGACACGGAAGACAGAACGGCTCATTCGCACCGATGCACTGAGCGAAATCTTCCGCTCTCTCAAGCGCGGAGAAGCTGGGAACCACGATGTACCACATTCAGGCGAAGGACACGAGCCGCTTCCGGAAACTCGATCGTACATGTTTGGAGATCCGACCACACTCATCGATCTACGAGAGACGTTCCACAACGTCCTTCTCCGTGATAGCACACTCGAAGAGTTTCCGCTGCGGGAGGACGACATTAGCGTCCATGAAACCGAGCACATGACGTCGTGTTCGACTGTGTTAGCAATTGACATCTCGCACTCGATGGTGCTCTACGGCGAGGATCGCATCACACCTGCAAAGCAAGTTGCGCTTGCGCTCATCGAGCTTATCAACACCAAGTACCCGAACGATCAGCTTGAAGTCATCGTCTTCGGCGACGAGGCACATCGTATCGAGCGCCGGCTTGTTCCCTACATCAGTGTTGGTCCTTTCCACACAAATACCCGCGATGCACTTCGACTTGGCCGGCAGCTCCTTCGTCGTTCACGGAGTGCTAACAAGCAGCTCTTCTTAGTCACCGATGGGAAGCCGTCAGCAATCTTCGATGAACAGGGGAGGCTCTACAAGAATCCATTCGGACTCGATCCACGCATTGTCAATAAAACGCTTGACGAAGCTCTCGCCTGCCGACGTGATGGTATTACGATCAGCACGTTTATGATCGCGCATGACCCTGTGCTCCGCAGCTTTGTCGAGGAGCTTACAAAAGTGTGCCGCGGCCGTGCGTTTTACAGTGACCTTGACCAGTTAGGAAAGCTCCTCGTCGTTGATTACATCCGCAATCGCCGTTCGTACCGTTAGCGGTGTATTTTGGCAGCACTGTGAGCACCAACACGCACTATCGAATGACACCACTTGTACGCATCGAACACTTAGTGACGGAGTTCCGCACTGATGAGCGGACGATTCGCGCGGTTGACGGCATCACATTCGAAATCCCACGAGGTAAGACAGTAGGTATCGTTGGTGAGTCTGGGTCGGGCAAATCTGTCACAGCGCTTTCGATCATGCGACTAGTACCCAGCCCTCCCGGGAGGATTGTTCACGGGAAAGTACTCTTTACAGAACCCGATGGGAAAGAGGTTGACTTGCTTGCGCTCGACGAAGAGCAGATGCGCCATTACCGTGGCAATCGGATTGGGATGATCTTCCAGGAGCCGATGACCTCCCTCAATCCAGTGTTCCGCTGTGGCGATCAAGTTGCCGAGGCACTCCAGTTCCACCTCGGAATGAGCCGTGACGAAGCTCGTCAGCGAGTGCTCCAACTATTCCGCGAAGTACAACTTCCGCGCCCTGAAGTAATCATTGACCAATATCCTCACCAACTTTCGGGCGGGCAAAAGCAGCGCGTGATGATAGCCATGGCGATGGCGTGCAATCCCGATTTGCTCATCGCCGATGAACCCACAACAGCGCTCGATGTCACAGTTCAAGCAGCAATACTGGACCTGCTGCGCAACTTGCAGCGTCAGCACCACATGAGTGTGCTCTTCATTACGCATGATTTAGGCGTCGTTGCAGAACTTGCCGATTACGTCATCGTCATGTACCGCGGGCGTATCGTCGAGTCCGGCAGTGTCCTCGAACTATTTGAGCAGCCAAAGCATCCATACACGAAAGGGTTGCTTGCGTGCCGCCCTCGACTCGATGTACGGATGAGTGTTCTGCCGACAGTGCACGATTTCATGGATGAGCGTCCTGATGGAAGTATCGTGGAGCGCTCAAGTGGCGGTGTGGAGGAAATCATCGCGATGCGAGCAGAAACTCCCCAGCAGCGCGCTCAGCGAAAAGCGACACTCGACACGCACCCCGTGTTGCTTACGGTCGAGGACTTGCAGGTGCATTTCCCGATTCGGACTGGCGTCTTCAGTCGTATCTCCGGATGGGTCAAAGCAGTTGATGGAGTCAGCTTCACCGTACGACAAGGGGAAACGCTCGGCCTTGTCGGTGAGAGTGGATGCGGCAAGACGACCACTGGACGTGCCATCCTCCGCTTGGTGGAGCCAACGGCTGGGCGTGTTCTCTTCGATGGTCATGATGTTACCTCGCTCAGCCGTTCCGACCTCAAAGCGTTGCGGCGGCACATGCAGATTATCTTCCAGGATCCTTACTCATCACTTAATCCACGGCTCACCGTCGGCAGTGCGATCATGGAAGTGCTCAAGGTGCATGGACGCTTTGCCAACGATGCTGAACGGAGAGAGTACATCGAAGAACTGCTTGTCAAAGTTGGTCTCGAGCCGGAGCATTACCACAACTACCCACACGAGTTCAGCGGTGGGCAGCGCCAACGCATTTGCATTGCACGTGCATTGGCACTCGAACCGAAGCTCATCATTTGCGATGAATCCGTTTCGGCACTTGATGTCAGTATTCAAGCACAAGTGCTCAACTTACTCGTCAAGCTTCGCCAAGAGCTTGGCCTTACGTACATCTTCATCTCGCACGACCTGAGCGTTGTCAAATTCATCAGCGATCGCATAGCTGTCATGCATGCAGGGCGCATTGTCGAGCTTCAGGATGCCGACGAGCTCTACCGGGCACCACAGCAAGAGTACACACGCCAGCTCATTTCTGCCATTCCTGTGCCGACTGTAGCATCCATTCGCCACCGACTCTTTGCAGCCTAAGGAATGATCGCTATCGAGAATGTGTACAAAGGATTTGGCACTAAGCAAGTACTCAGCGGCGTCACGCTCGACATCCCTGATGGGCAAACCACCTGCATCATCGGAAAGTCCGGCTGTGGAAAGAGTGTCCTGCTCAAGATTATCGTTGGTTTGCTCCGACCAGATCGCGGTACGGTTCGGATAGATGACATCCCAATTGGAGAACTTCCTACGAAGGATTTGTATGCAGTGCGTCGTAGAATCGGGTACGTCTTTCAAGGGGCGGCACTGTTCGATTCGCTAACTGTGTGGGAAAATCTCGTCATCAGCCTCTACGAGCACGGGGAGCGCCGATTCGAGATTCTCGATGCCGAAGCACGTCGTGTCCTCCAAGCTGTTCATCTGGTACCATCGCCAGAGGAAGTCGGTGCTCAAGCATTCGAACGGGAATACGCCCTTCTGTGCTCGAAAAAACCATCGGACCTTTCTGGTGGTATGCGCAAGCGAGTTGGGGTTGCACGTGCGCTCGTAGGAAGCCCAGAATACATTCTCTACGACGAGCCATCGACAGGTCTTGACCCAGTGACCTCTGAGCAGATTGATCACCTAATCAAGGATTTACAGCATCGTCTTGGCGTGACCAGTGTTGTCATCACGCACGACATGTTTTCAGTGTTTAACGTTGCCGACCGTGTGGCGATGCTTCATGAGGGCGTAGTGTGGTTCACTGGGAGCGTAGATTCATTCCGTCAATCACCGGACAGTGTTGTGCAAGAGTTCATCGAACGGTTTGTCGCACCCTACGAACGTGCATGAGCGATGGCAACACGCATCTACACAAAAACTGGTGACCGTGGAACGACGGCGTTGTTTGGGGGGCAGCGCGTTCCGAAGCATGCCCTCCGCATTGAATGCTACGGAACAGTTGATGAGCTCAATAGCGTTCTCGGTGTTGCTCTTGCGCACGAGCAGATGCCAGACCAGATGCATTCCATCTTGCTTGAGCTGAGCAACCTTCTCTTTACGCTCGGGAGTGATTTAGCAACACCGCTCGATCCTCCACCTCGCTGGGAGATACCGCGCATCACGGAGCAACACGTTACATGGCTCGAACAGTGGATTGACCGCTGGGAAGCTGAGCTTCCTCCCCTCAACACCTTCATCTTGCCAACGGGGAGTATGCCCGCAGCACTTCTGCACCACGCACGGACGATCTGCCGTCGCGCCGAACGTCGAGCTACCGAGCTGGCCGAACATGAGCCGATCGGTGATGTTGTCGTGCCGTTCTTGAATCGTTGCTCGGACTTTCTCTTCGTCGCAGCTCGGGTTATCAACAAGAATCTTGGTAGACCGGATGTTGCATGGTCGCGGCATTCAGCCTGACGACTGCCGCTGCCGATAGCTGTGGGGATCGATGTTGAATCGTCGGCAATGGTTGTACACAGTCTCTCTGCTAACCCCGAGCAGTGCTGCGGCTTTGGTCACGTTACCATTCGTTGTCGCAAGTGCCTCCTCAATTGCTGTCTTCTCAGCATTCGCTTTGATTGCTTCGAGAGAATCAACTGCGATAGATGAGTTGATGCGATATCCTGATTGGAGTGCACTGGCGATGTGGCGCTCTTCGATATAGGCATTATCACCGGCGAGCATGAAACTTTCTTTGACGACGCTGAGAAGCTGACGTACATTTCCAGGCCACTGCTGTGCCGTGAGCATATTGATTGCGGCTGGTGTCAGAACCTTTTGTTGGTAAGCGCCTTCGTTGAGCTTGGCAAGAGTATGTTGAGCAATGAGCGGAATATCATCGCGACGCTCACGCAGTGGTGGGATGGTGATTTCCGTTTCCCGTAGTCGGTAGTAGAGCTGCTCGCGGAAGAGCCCCTGGCGGACAGCTTCAGCCAGATCGTGGTCAGTCGCGGAGATGAATCGGATATCTACCGTTTCATTCTCGTTACTTCCGACCCTGTGGAATGTTTTCTCCTCGATTGGAATGAGCAAACTCGATTGTAGATCGCGCGCGAGATCGCCGATCTCGTCGAGAAAGAGTGTCCCGCGATTGGCAGCATGGAAGAATCCACGCTTATCCTGTGCGGCGCCAGTGAAGGCTCCACGGACATGTCCAAACATTTCGCTCTGGAAGAGCTCACGCGGAATGTTCGGAATATCCACCGTGATGAAGGGGTAGTTCTTCCGTGGGCTGGCAGCATGGATTGCCTGCGCTACTAACCGTTTTCCAGTTCCTGTTTCGCCTGTTATAAGGACGTTCAATTGCGAGCGTGCAATGCGGAGTATTTTCTGTGCAAGCTCCACCATGATTGGCGTCTGAGCGATAATCCCGTGTGCTCGGAGGAAACTTAAGCATGCTTCAGCATCGGAACCGTTGGTTGACGTGGATCGCGCAGCCTGGTGAACGACCTCGAGCAATCGTTCGTTGCTGAGTGTCGCCTTATCAATGAAGTTTTCCGCACCAAGCTTGGTTGCACGTACCGCGCTTTCGAACGTACCTTTTCCGCTGATCATAACGACAGGGAGGTGTGGGTATCGACGCCGTATGAGCTCAAGAACTTCCATCCCTGTCCGTTGCTCTCCCTGGAATTCGATGTCGAGAAGAACAAGATCGAGCGACTGTGCATGCTGCGCAACTGCTGAGAGCGCCTCGTCGGTCGTGTGTGCTACTATCGAGTGCCAGCCTTGCTGCGCAAACCACTCACTCAATGAGGCACAGTAGTCTTCGTGGTCGTCAGCGATCAGCAGTTTCATGTCGACCGATCAGATGGTTCAACCACCGAAATATAGCACGAAAGTGCCGACTTCCATACGTTTCGTAGCGTGCATCCCAGACGGCACGAGCAGTCGTGCTCGATGTGCTGAGTTCGACAAAGTGTGAAACCGGCCCGATGACGACGTACGCTTGGTTCTGCACAAAAGCGTTCCGAAGATCGGTTGCGACGTCACAGTGCGTCTTCCGTTCGATGCTGATTGTAATCGTATCGAGTACGTGGATGTCACCGGTGCGGATGTTTTGTTCATACGACGAAATTATACCGCTCCACTGGAGTTGGTAACCGCGAATGACACCGAGCGTGTCAAACCACGTTCCCCAGCGAATGACAAGGTCAGTAGGCAGTGTGCATGGTGGTGGAGGAATCGTGCGTGCACATGCACAGAAGAGCACGATGGCTGCGCTAATCACCAGACGCATGTTCGTTACTCCATGCAAGGAACATCTCGATTCGGCGGAGGACTTCTGCTTTCCCGAGTGTTGCCATCGTGTCCATCATGCCTGCACCAACACGTTTCCCCGTTAATGCTAACCGAAGTAGAGTTCCGATTTGGCGGAAAGGGATGTTATGCTCCTGTGCATATCGGTTGAGTTGTTCATGGAGTGCGGCTGAAGTAAATGGCTCTGTTGTCGCAAGGGAATCGCGGAGTTCTTCAAGCAGGCTTCTAAACGATTCATTCCACGTGCTACGGAAGAACTCTTCATCGTAGCTTGGCGATGAGAACATGTATGCACCGAATTCGACAATCTCTGGGAGCCGATGGACACGTTCATGGAGGAGTACGATCACGTGACCGATATACTCGTCGTCGGCATGCCAGCCGCGCTCTGCAAGATGAGGTCGAAGCTGTGCAACGAGTCCCGCCAGGTCGCGTTCAACGCGTTGCTTGAAATACTGGGCATTCAACCAGTCGAGCTTTGATAAATCGAAAACTGCTCCTGCCTTGTTGACGCGGTCGAGTGAGAATGCTTCGATGAGCTCCTCAATGGTGTAGAGCTCTCGGTCTCCACTAGGATTCCATCCCAAAAGTGCGATGAAGTTTACGATAGCTTCTGGGAAGTAACCCTTTGCGATGTAATCACGGACAGCGACATCTCCATGCCGTTTACTGAGCTTGGAGCGATCTGGGTTGAGGAGAAGTGGGAGGTGTGCGAACTCGGGCGGTTCCCAACCGAACGCTTGGTAGAGGAGGATGTGCTTCGGTGTTGATGGTAGCCATTCTTCACCGCGGATGACGTGGGTGATCCCCATGAGGTGGTCGTCCACGACATTTGCCAAGTGGTATGTCGGGTACCCATCGCTCTTGAGCAGTACTTGGTCGTCTACGTCCTTGCATGGTACAATGATGGTACCACGGATGCGATCGTCAAATTTGACTTCGCCATGGAGAGGAACTTTTAGTCGGATGGTCGCTTGCTCGCCTGAGGCGAGGAGGCGGCGGGTTTCCTCTTCTCCAAGGGTGAACTGATTGCGCATCGTGCTGCGGTCATAGTGGGGTGCGATTCCAGCTGCTTGCTGTCGCTGTCGCATACGCTCAAGTTCCTCTGGAGTGTCAAATGCATAGTACGCCGTCCCCCGTTCAAGAAGCTGCAATGCATGCTGACGGTACAGTTCTGTCCGTTGACTTTGGACGTAGGGTCCATAATCACCACCGTGGACAGGTGATTCATCAGGCTCAATCCCTGCCCAGCGAAGTGAATCAAGGATGTCTTCGACCGATCCTGGAACGTAGCGTGTTCTGTCGGTGTCCTCAATGCGGAGGATGTATCGCCCACCGTGGTGGCGTGCAAAGAGGAAGTTGTAAAGAGCTGTTCGAAGACCGCCGATGTGCAAGTACCCTGTCGGCGATGGGGCAAAACGAACGCGGACGCTCATGAGTCACGATCAGAAGTGGCAAGAGTTATCGTGCATTCTGCAAATGCGGTGGTGGTCTCGTGAAGTCGCACGTGCAGACGAGAAATATTCGGCTTGCCACGGAGCTGGTGTGCTAACTGCTCAGCGATCCAGCGGCAAATATTCTCGACCGTCGTCTGGAATGGTACGATGACCACTTTGAACTCTGGGTGATCGCGGAACAAGCGGAGCATCGTATCATCGTCGTCAGAACAGAGGAATGCATGGTCGAGCATCGCAACAATGGGCTCAACCATTGTTGCTACGTCGTAAAAGTCCATAACCATTCCACGTTCATCTGGGATACCATCGAGAGCAACGCGGAGACGGTAGGAATGACCGTGAATGTTGCTACATTGGCCTAAATGCAGTGGAAGACGATGTCCCATCTCCCAGTGAAATTCCTTAGCAATGCGGAGAGCGTTCATGCTTGGTCAGGACGACGGTAACTGGCTTCGATGATCGAGTGAATTCCGCCGCGGGTGCGCCATTCGGTTATCACTGTCATTTCCTCCGGAGCGCACGCAGCTACTAAGTCGTCGAGAATCTTGTTCGTGACTGCTTCGTAGAAAATACCCTCGTTTCGGTAAGTGAGAAAGTAATATTTGAGCGATTTGAGCTCGATACACCACTGGCGAGGAACGTAACGAACTGTAACGGTCCCAAAGTCTGGTAGTCCAGTCTTCGGGCATACGGATGTAAACTCTGGGTTCACGTGGGTAATCACGTAGCGACGATTCGGAGCTGGGTTCGGGAACGTTTCAATAGTTTGAGTCGCAGATGTGCTCATTGTCACGTTTAGGGATGGGGCTTACGCGGTGCAAAACTACGGTAGCTTCTCATGGGTATTGCATGCCTGCACGGTGGGCGCGCTGTATTTTTGCACTCCATCCTGTCAACACCCGGATGAGGCGTTGAATAGTTGAACATTCGTTCTACTATCCACAGGAGCTTTCATGAGCACACGTCGGTTATACGAAACCACATACATCATCAACGCGGCACTAGAGGATGCCGAGATTGAAGAAGCTGTCGCCCGCATCAGTGAGTACATTGTCCAACACGGGGGCACTATTCATGAGATTAATCGTTGGGGACGACGGCGCATGGCGTATCCGATCAAGAAGAAGTACAATGGCTACTATGTCCACTGCATTTTCGATGCACCCCCGAGCTCGATTCCGGTCATCGAGCGTTACCTCATCTTAGACGACAGTGTCCTTCGGCATTTAACGATACAACTTTCTGAACGATTGATTGAGCTTCGAAAGCAGCGTACGGGAACAGCTATCCAGCCTCCAACAGAGGCATCTGTCGAGAACGCTGTCGTTCCGGATGAGATACCAACCAGTGAGCAACCATCATAGCGAGGCATAACATGAAAGTAATTCTCCGCGAGAACATCGCGCAGCTCGGTACAATTGGTGACGTCGTTGAAGTAAGCGACGGGTATGCGCGCAACTACCTCATTCCGCGGCAACTGGCGTACTATGCATCACCATCTGCGCTCAAGCGTATTGAAAGCGAGCGAAAGCATTATGAGCGTAAACAACAACGGTTACGCGAGCAAGCAGAGCTCACCGCAGCACAACTTGCTGAGTTGCAGATTTCAATCCCCATGCGCGTTGGCGAGGAAGGGAAACTCTTCGGCTCCGTTACTCCACAGATGATTGCAGATGAACTTGCGCTTCGTGGTTTTTCGATCGATCGGCGCTCAATCATCATCGAAGAACCTATCAAGACGTTGGGCATCTACGAAGTCAAAGTGCGGCTCTTTCAGGACATCGTAGGCACACTTAAAATTTGGGTCATCAGTCAAGAGTGAGCCGCACAGTCGCAGTCCGTACCTTAATCGTTGCATCTAAAGCTTACCACTTCACTCGATCATTGCTGGGTCGAGCACTCAGAGCTGTTGCGAGTCTCGTCCTCGTAGGTGTGGTAACAAGTTCGGTCAGAGCATCCGCCGATACGACGGACGCTGTACTGGAGGCGCTTGAGCAAGAGCTTGCACGCTGGACAGCATCATTACGGTCAACATCCCCACCTGCATACTACATCGCCTATTGGGTGTACGATCAACAGGGCGTTACCCTGACTGCAACCAATGGGGGACTTGTGAGTGCGACTTTCGGGAAACAGCGATTGCTCGATGTCAGCGTCCGCGTCGGAGATTACACGCTCGACAACACGCATGTCCTTCGTGGCTCAAGTGGTATCCAATTTGGACGGGGACAACTTTCTGTAGAGCTACCGTTCGATGGAGATACGCTCGCTCTCCGTCAAGTGATCTGGCAAGCAACTGATCGAACATACAAAGCAGCGTTGGAGCGCTACGATAAGGTCGTGACAAATCGTGCCGTCAAAGTGCGGGAAGAAGACACGTCAGCAGATTTTACTCCGTACCCTCCACAACAATTCATCGCACCTCGAGAGCCTTTCCGTTGTGATACTGCGATTTGGGCACAGCGCATACGGAAGCTTTCAGCACTGCTTTCGAGCTCGCCTCACGTGGTGTCAAGCCAAGTGAACATGCAAGCAGTGATGCTACGGAAATATCTTGCTGCAAACGATGGCACACGGCTTGTGACCAACGAACCGCTCTGGCGCATTACGATTGTCGCGCGGGCGAAAGCGGACGATGGAATGGCACTGCCACTGTATCGGACCTACCTTGCACGAAATGCAGAAGGACTTCCAACTCTCGATTCGCTCGAACGAGATGTCCGCCAGACCGTAGCTCTCCTTGAACAGCTACGAACTGCACCTGTTCTCGAATCGTACGTCGGTCCTGCGATACTCTCTGGGAGAGCAGCAGGAGTGTTCTTCCACGAAATCTTTGGTCACCGTGCAGAAGGTCATCGTATCAAAGATCCGAACTCGAGCCAAACGCTCAAGCCGTTTGTCGGTAAACAGCTCCTTCCACCCTTCCTTGACGTTATCTTCGATCCGACGCTCAACTCGTATGCGGGCGTGGAACTTGCTGGAAGTTATCGCTACGATGACGAGGGGATTCCGGCAGAACGTGTTGTAAGTGTCGAACGCGGTATATTTCGCCAATTCCTCATGTGCCGATCGCCTATCGAGGGATTTCCTCGGTCGAATGGACACGGACGGAAACAAGCAGGCTTTGCACCTGTTGCACGCCAATCGAACTTGATCGTCCAAGCTCATGAACATGTTCCATACGATTCTCTCCGCCAGCTCCTTCGCGCAGAGTGCCGTAATCAAGGGAAACTGTTTGGACTTTACTTCGAAGACATTGCTGGTGGCTTTACCTTTACCAGCCGTGGAATTCCGAACGCGTTCACTGTTCAGCCGTTGGTTGTGTACAAAGTGTTCGTAGATGGCCGGCCTGATGAACTTGTTCGAGGAGTAGATTTTATTGGCACCCCACTGGCGACGTTTGCGAACATCATTGCAGCATCGGATGAGATCGGCGTATTTAACGGAATCTGTGGTGCGGAATCAGGTAGTGTTCCTGTTTCCGCCTGTTCACCCGCACTCCTTGTTTCGAAAATCGAGCTGCAGAAGAAGGCGAAGTCACAATCGAAACCACCCTTGCTTGTGCCACCTGTGAGCACGTCGGAGCTCGAATCGCAATGAGAATAGTGCAGACGGTGCGTTTTCTTGCCATACTATCAGCACTTGGGATAGCTTCCCAGAGTCTTGCACTAATGCCTCCGTGGCTTGGCCAGGTGCGGCGCGCACTCGAAGATGAACTCCGTCGCTCAATGGATAGCCTCTCGATTGAATCACTCAAGCGACCATACTACCTTGAGTACACGCTCCGCTATCGTTGGTCAACGCGCGCGAAGGTATCCTTCGGCGGATTGCTCGATAGTGGCAGCTCCGAATCTGCGCGCTTGACAGTCGGTATCCGCGTTGGTTCTCCCGAACGAGATAACACAAATTTTTTTGACGCTGCACTACTCTTCTTCGGTGGCGATGACGAGGAGCAATACCGGAATCGTCCAGTGCCATTTGAGCTCAACTATGCACGGATGCGGTTCCAAGCGTGGCTTGCGACCGATGCTGCGTATAAGGTAGCTGTCGAGCAATACGCAAAAAAAGAAGCGGTACTCAAAAATCGAGTGCAGCAAGATACAACACCAGATTTTGTGTTGATGCCGCCAGCAGTACTTTCCGACACGTCCGCTACCATCCCACAGGTTAATCTTGCTTCGGTCAGTGAGCAGCTCCGTCGAATTTCCATGATCGCTCGAGATTATCCTGAACTTCAAACAGCGACGATTACCTTCGAGCATATCCCGGAGCTGCTTGTCTACGTCAACAGTGAAGGGCGCCAAATGACAAAGCTCCATCGCCAAGTAGGCATTGAAATCGTTGCTACGACACAATCACCCGACGGGATGCCCGTAGCACAGACGTATGCTGTCTATGCCCGCACACTCGAAGAGCTTCCTCCATGGGACTCACTTGCGCGAGCAATGCGAGGTACACTCGATCGGTTGCGACAAGTCTCGGCAGCGTCGTCGGTTCGAGAGCCATATTCGGGTCCGGTGCTTTTTGTTGGGCAGGCGGCTGCGGAACTCTTTGCCCAAGTCTTCGCGCCACAGCTTATTGCCCAGCGACAGCAACTTGCCGAACAAGGAGTGCAAGAACAGAATCGGTTCGGAGCTCTGCAGAACAAGATTGGTGCTCGAGTAATGGCTGAATTCCTCACAGTCGAAAGCGCTCCACAGCGAACGGTTATCAATGGTACCCCGGTAGCAGCAGCTTACCGCATCGATGACGAATGTGTCGAGCCGTCGCCACTTGTACTTGTTCGCAACGGATACTTGGAAACGTTGCTCAGTGGGCGTATACCGACACGCCGAATTCGACAGTCGAACGGGCGCTCGCGAGGTGGTGGAGCGATGTTTGACGTACTCATCCTCCGTTCCGATGTTCGTCGGCGTAGCCTTGAGCAGCGTGACTTGACAGATCAACTATTGCGTATCCTCAAACGTCGTGATCTGCCGTACGGATACATCGTCCGCGAAGTCCTCAATCAAAACCTGCTCTTTACAGCTGTTTATCAACAGACGAATGGAACGTTCCCAACGGGTGGTGATGGACAGATTCCAGCGTTAGTAGTCGAGCGCATTTGGCGAGACGGGAGACGTGAAGTCGTTCGCGGTGTGCTCATCGCAAGTGGTGGATACCAAGTGTTCCGAGATGTTGTAGCAGTTGGACGGTCCATGTACGTTCACAATCTCTTAGCACCAGCGGTGATTTCGCCATATCGTACCGGTGGTGCACAATACGTCATTGCGACGGTTGCAACGCCAGATTTGCTCATCGAAGATCTTGAACTTCGTCCTATCGAGGATGGCATTCCCAAACCGCCAGTCATCCCAAGCCCGATAGCGAGGAATTCCACATCTCGGACATCAGTACAGAAACCGTAATCGCAGTCGTTGAAGTCCAGTTACAACCAGGAGCGCATGCATGCCTCAGAACGTTGCAGTTATCGGTACCGGGTATGTAGGTCTTGTTTCAGGTGTTTGCTTTGCTGAACAGGGGAATACTGTTTGGTGTGTAGATGTAGATCCCGATAAACTTGCGCGTCTCCAACGAGGGGAGAGCACAATCTACGAGCCTGGCTTGGAGCCGATGCTCCAGCGCAATCTCCATGAAGGGCGATTGCATTTTACTGATGATCTTCGGAGCGCGGTTCGCCATGCAACGACAATTTTCCTGTGTTTACCGACTCCACCTGATGAGGATGGTTCCGCTGATCTCCGGTATGTGCTCGAAACGTCACGCCAGATTGCGACGATTATTGTCGAGGAAAGCATCGGTGAACGAAAGATTCTTGTGACACGGAGCACAGTCCCTGTAGGAACTGCGGAAAAAGTGCGGAACGTCGTTCGAGGGGTAGCACCACATGCAGACATCCGCGTCGCGAGTAACCCAGAATTCTTGAGCGAAGGAAATGCAGTCAACGAAACGCTTCACCCCGATCGTGTTATCGTTGGCAGTACAGACCCGGACGTTATAGCAGTGCTCAAGGAGCTCTATCGTCCATTTGTCAACGATTTCGATCGCCCGCTATTGGTAATGGATGAACGGAGTGCAGAAGTCGCAAAGTACGCTGCTAATGCTTTCCTTGCGCTTCGGATTTCGTTCATGAACGAGCTTAGTCGTTATTGCGAGGCGGTCGGAGCTGATGTTGAGCATGTGCGGATCGGTATGGGTTTCGATCCGCGAATTGGACGACGTTACTTGCATCCAGGGATTGGTTTTGGTGGGAGTTGCTTACCGAAAGATATCCGAGCACTTGCACACTCGGCTCAAGAGGTTGGTGCACCACTTCGCTTGGTTGAGCTGACGGCAGTGATTAACCGAGAGCAATTGGAGCGATTTGTGCAAACGATCAAGCAGCGATTTGGCGGCACAATTACAGGTGTGAGGATCGCCATCTGGGGATTGGCATTTAAACCGAACACTGATGATGTACGAGAATCACCCGCTCATGCACTCATACGATTGCTCCTTGCCGATGGTGCGATCGTCGTTGCATATGATCCGGAAGCAATACCTACATCACGGCACGTCCTCGGAGATGAAATTGACTATGCACCGGACATATACGCAGCGGTAGTTGGGGCAGATGCACTCGTGCTGGCAACGGAGTGGGCAGAGTTTTGCTCGCCGGATTGGGAACAGGTAGGAAGAGCATTACGCCAACGCATTATTTTTGATGGGCGTAACTTCTGGGACCCTATGGAGATGGTGCGTCGTGGATTCGAGTATTACGCTATTGGGCGTCCCAAGCGAAAGCGTCCAACATAGTAGTACTGCGTTTTCGGATAGCATAGCAAAGGAGCGCGATGCGAATTCTTGTTGTAGAGGATAATCCAGTCTCTGCCACTTACATGCGAACCGTGATGGAGCAGAGAGAATGGAACGTCGAGATTGCGCTTGATGGGGAGCGTGCTCTCCAGCTTATCGAGCAGCAACGATTTGATGCAGTGTTGGTTGATTGGATCTTGCCACGGTATGATGGCATAGACATCCTCCATGCCATTCGCCAACAGCATGGCAATCCACCCCCTTATGTTGCAATTGTAACTGTAGTAGATTCAGTTGACGTTCAACGGTATTGCCTTGAATGCGGTGCCAATGGATACTTTGTCCAACCGATACAGCCAGAAGCAATAGTCGAACACATTGAGGAATACTACCGCCAATTCGAACGGTGAAAGCACTTGTCCTTACATCTCCCGGTACGTTATCGCTTGAAGATGTACCGCGTAACCCATTGCCTGAGGGTTGGGCTCGTGTGCGCTTACTTGCTGCTGCGCTCAATCACCGCGATCTGTGGATACTCGACGGCAAATACGCAAAGATTCAATATCCATCTATCTTAGGGTCCGACGGATGTGGAATTGTTGAGGAAGTCAATAGCGATGACCGTAGCCTCGTAGGGCAGCGCGTCATCATCAATCCGAATCAGAAATGGGGCGACAATGAGCGTGTTCAAAGCTCATCGTACACGATCTTAGGGATGCCATCGGCGGGAACATTTGCGGAATACATCACGGTGCCGCTTGACCGACTCTATCCTGCTCCTTCCTATTTGAATGACGAAGAAGCTGCCGCACTGCCGCTTGCAGGGTTGACTGCATATCGAGCTGTGTGTGTTCAAGGGAATATGCAGCCTGGAGAGGCTGTTCTGGTTACTGGCATCGGTGGAGGTGTTGCACTGTTTGCGCTGCAATTCGCGCGTGCTGCGGGTGCACAGCATATTGCAGTGACCAGCGGCGCTGCGTGGAAAATTTACCTCGCCTGCCAGTTAGGAGCTGATTACGGAGTGCTCTATACCGCACCGAACTGGGCGGATGAACTTCGGGCGCAAAGTACTGGATTTGATCTGATCGTGGATGGAACTGGAGGAGAACCGTTCGGTCAGCTCCTTCTATTGACAATGCCAGGGGCACGGATTGTTGTGTATGGTGCAACACTTGGACCAGCACCGATGCTTGATTTACATCGGTTGTTTTGGCGCCAACTCCACATTATTGGTACCACGATGGGGAGCGATCGGGATTTCGCTGCGATGGTCTCTTTTGTGACACAACACAACATTCATCCTGTGATTGATATGGTCCTACCCTTGGATGCGTATGCTCGTGCATTTGAACGAATGCGACATCGGGAGCAATTCGGGAAGATTGTGCTGAAGATGAGTGTGTAGTGCGTTGATAAGAAGGTTCCGAGCATAAGTAACGTTCAAGCGTGCGATGTCTGAATCTTTTGCTATACGGCTGTAGTCACTTCCATCTGGTACACCCTTCGGTTGCTGTTCATGCTATATGTGATCATCAACCTACGCACTATGGAGCAATGGCCATGCTGCCAGTCAATGCGTTAATTTAGCACGCGTCGTTGAATTACATGATCACTGTTCTTTCATGGTCGGAGCACGGCTTGTCCTCGAAAATGGTGAAGTCTTCACTGGGTATGCATTTGGTGACGTGACCGCGGAAGCTGCAGGAGAGGTGGTGTTCAATACAGCGATGAGTGGGTACCAAGAAGTGATGACTGATCCCAGTTACAGAGGCCAGATAGTGGTGTTCACCGCACCACACATTGGAAACTATGGTATCAATCCATGGGATAGTGAATCGGATTGGCTGCACGTCGAGGGAATTGTCGTTCATGAATGCAGCCGTGTGAGCTCAAATTGGAGAGCGCATTGGACACTGGCAGAATATCTGCAAACGCAGAAAAAAATTGGAATTGAAGGTGTTGACACGCGACGGCTCGTACGAATCTTGCGAAGTCAAGGAGCAATGCGAGGCATCGTAACGACAAGCGAGGAACCAATTGAAGCGACCCTTGCACGTGTTCGTGCGCTTCCTTCGATGGAAGGGTTGGATTTGTGTCCACTTGTGACCACACGCGAAATCTATACCTTCGTGCCTATCCATTCCGAAGGGGATATGCTCGAGCGATTTCCGGAGCCACGGTATCATATTGTTGTCGTGGACTTTGGCGTAAAGCGAAATATTCTGCGATTGCTTGCTCAGCACCGATGCAACGTAACAGTCGTTCCTGCAATGACTGAAGCTGATACAATTATGTCGCTCGAGCCAGATGGCGTTGTGCTTTCGAACGGACCTGGTGATCCAGCAGCTGTTGAGTATGGGATCGTAACTGCACGGATCCTTGCTGAGCGAGGAATTCCAATGCTCGGTATTTGCTTGGGACACCAAATCATCGCTCTGGCGTTTGGTGGCCGGACGTTCAAATTGCGTTTCGGACATCACGCAGACAATCACCCAATCAAAAATCTTCGTACAGGTGCAGTAGAGATTACATCGCAAAACCATGGATTTGCCGTCTGTGCCGACGATCTCCCGAGCGAATTGGAAGTCACGCATATCAACCTTAACGACGGTACAGTTGCTGGATTACGACACCGGCGATTACCTGTGATGTCGGTTCAATACCATCCAGAAGCAGCGCCAGGTCCTCACGATAGCCGTTACATTTTCGCAGAGTTTCTTTCCAACGTTGAGGCCTACACAACACGAAGAGTGTCTTCGGTTGCAACGGAAGCTTGAGGGTGCACTTTTGGCATTTGCATATGCTCATAGTATATTTGCAGGCTCAAAAGCTGGGCGGGTTCCAGAGCGGTCAAATGGGGCAGACTGTAAATCTGCTGGCGTGATGCCTTCGGAGGTTCGAATCCTTCCCCGCCCACGCTTTCGAGGCGGGAGTAACTCAGTTGGTAGAGTGACAGCCTTCCAAGCTGTTAGTCGCGGGTTCGAGTCCCGTCTCCCGCTCTGACCTTCGCGCCTGTTGCGCGGGAGTAGCTCAGTGGTAGAGCATCAGTTTCCCAAACTGAGGGCCGCGGGTTCGATCCCCGTCTCCCGCTCACGGATGCTTTGAGAAAGCTCACGCGTACGTCATCTGCCGTGTGCTGACGTAGCTCAGTTGGTAGAGCACTTCCTTGGTAAGGAAGAGGTCGGCGGTTCAATCCCGCTCGTCAGCTCACGACAGGGGTGTAGCTCAAATGGTAGAGCAGCGGTCTCCAAAACCGCGGGTTGTGGGTTCGAGTCCTGCCACCCCTGCATTGATAACGTTCATGACCGAGCACTGCCAATGATCGCACGCATCAAGAATTACTTCAATGACGTTGCCAAGGAGATGCGCAAAGTCTCCTGGCCAACTCGACAGCAACTGCGCGAATCCACCGTAGTCGTCACGGTCGCGTGTCTGATCATCACTGGATTTGTCTGGTTGGTAGACATCGTGATGAGCTTTATCATGCAACAACTCTACTAACTCATTGGCAGTCGAAATTTGACGCATATGGTTCAGCAGATTACCGATTCGACGCCACGCTGGTACGTACTCCGCACCTATACTGGACAAGAGCGACGAGTGCAAAAGGCAATTGAACAGGAAATTAAACACCGTCACCTCCACGAGCGGATTTTGCGTATAGTCATCCCTGAGGAGACGGTCTTCGAAGTTCGTCGTGGCAAGCGCCGGGAAAAGCGACGCAATTTCCTCCCCGGTTATGTCCTCATTGAGGCAGTGCTCGACAAGAAGCTTCAAGACGTCATCCTGAGCATTACGGGAGTTATGGGCTTTCTGGGTGCAACTCAGCAACGCCCACCTGAACCGCTCAAAGTGGAAGAGGTCGAGCGTATTCTCGCTCGGATTGAGGAACGCAAAGACATCGCAACCATCGAGAACGCCTATCAAGTGAGCGATCCGGTACGCATCATCGACGGTCCGTTCAAAGGTTTTTCCGGGACGGTGACCGACGTCAACAATGATAAGCAAAAACTCAAAGTCGAAGTAGCGATCTTAGGGCGTAAGACCCCCGTCGAGCTCGACTTTGCCCAAGTGGAAATCGAACGTCCTGAATAGTATCACGCTCATTTACGCTAGCGATGGCAAAAAAAGTCGTTGGAAGTTTCAAGCTTCAATTGAAAGCTGGCGAAGCAACGATGGCACCGCCGGTGGGACCTGCGTTCGGCCAACGTGGTCTCAACGGTGCTGAATTCGTCAAGCAATTCAACGCACGTACCGCAAAACAACAAGGCACGATTGTACCGGTTGTTGTGACTTTCTATGCTGATAAATCATTTACCTTCGAGGTGAAATCTCCCCCAGCCTCAATACTACTTGCGAAAGCTGCTGGGGTCGAGAAAGGTTCCGGCCAACCCAACCGCACTAAAGTTGGCAAAGTGACACGTGCACAACTCGAAGAAATAGCCAAAATCAAAATGAATGATCTCAACTGTGATTCACTCGAATCTGCTGTTTCGATGATCGCAGGTACTGCCCGCAACATGGGTATCATCGTTGAAGACTAATCGTTTGTTTCACCACGTTGTGCCAGATGCTCGCACTAACGAGTATCGCCACGAGCACATGGAGGTAATCAATGGCTCATAAACATGGTAAACGCTACCGTGCGCTTGCAGCGGTAATAAAACCCGCTACCGAGTATTCGCTCCACGAAGCGGTGGAGTTAGTCAAAAAGACTGCTACGGCGAAGTTCGACGAATCGTTCGACGTAGCGATTCGCCTTGGCGTCGACCCACGTAAGGCTGATCAATTGGTCCGTGGAAGCGTCTCATTACCCCATGGGACAGGGAAGACGGTCCGTGTATTAGTCCTTGCGAAACCACCGAAAGACCAAGAAGCACTCGATGCAGGTGCTGATTACGCAGGTCTTGCGGAATACATCGAGAAAATTCAGAGCGGTTGGACCGATGTCGATGTCATCATCGCCACACCCGACGTCATGGGTGAAATCGGCAAACTCGGTCGCATCCTCGGTCCTCGCGGATTGATGCCGAATCCGAAGAGTGGTACAGTAACCTTCGATGTGGCAAAAGCTGTTGCTGACGTCAAGGCAGGCAAGATTGAGTACCGTGTCGATAAGGCCGGTATCATTCATGCTTCAGTTGGGAAATGTTCGTTCCCGACGGAAAAGTTAGTCGAAAACATTGCAACGCTGTATCAGAGTGTCCTTCGTGCGAAGCCTGTGACGGCAAAAGGCAAGTACGTCAGAAGCATCGCCTTCAGCGCAACGATGGGACCGAGTGTCTGCGTTAGCGAAGCAACGATGCCACAAACAGCCGCTGCTCACTGATGTTGGCTATTACGCACTCATTTTTTAGCGATGGATGCATGGATGTGGACCGTGCACCGACCATTGCGACCAGTTCGAGTAGCGCTCACTTGCTGAGCGCAAACGCTTAACCACTGTAGGAACGCTTCGATGGCAACACGCGAACAGAAAGCATTAGTCGTTGCCGACTTAGCAGTCAGAATCGCAGACTCATCCGCGCTGTACTTTGTGGATTTTGCCACGATGACCGTCGCAGAAGATTGGGAATTGCGACGGGCATTGAAGCGAAGCGGAGCACGATACCGCGTCGTAAAAAACACACTCTTGCTCCGCGCGCTCGGTGAATCTCCGCTGCCGCAATTTGAAGAGCGAATGCTCTTCGGACAAACCGCGGTAGTCTTTGCACCGAAAGATGATCCCATTACGCCAGCGAAGGTGCTCAAGGAGTATGCCGCCAAACACGATGGCAAACCGCGCCTCAAGGTTGCAATCGTGGATGGTTCGGTGTTCGATGGCTCCCAGTTGGCTTATATCGCTGCGCTGCCGACACGCACAGAACTCATCGCTGCGATTATGGGTAATTTGACTGCACCAGTTTCTGGCATTGTCGGTACAATCAACTCAGTAATCGGTGGCTTAGCCTCGGTCATTGAGGAAGTCGCCAAAAAGAAAGCTGCATAACTTTTTGTTTCACTACTTCACTGGAGACAATCGATGTCTGCAATTGTCGAAGAACTTGTTGAGAAAATCAGCGCATTAACGCTTGCGGAAGCGGCTGAGCTGAAAAAGGCACTCGAAGAGAAATTTGGCGTCACAGCCGCAGCTCCAATGATGATGGCGGCTATGCCTGCTGCTGCTGGTGCTGCTGCAGCACCAGCAGAAGAGGAAAAGACCAGTTTTGACGTTGAATTGACCGAAGCTGGAGGCCAAAAGCTCAACGTCATCAAAGTTGTCCGCGAGCTGACCGGTCTGGGTCTCAAAGAAGCCAAGGACCTGGTCGAAGGTGCACCAAAGATCGTTAAAGAAGGCGTTACGAAAGAAGAAGCCGAAACGATCAAGAAAAAGCTCGAAGAAGCTGGCGCTAAAGTTACCCTTAAGTAATACCCACGAGTGCGGTGCGCATGGTGCACCCATGCGCACCGCCTGTTGGTGGGTTTCGCTGCGGTGGGTTTCAATCGCGCGAAACCGTCAACAACCGAATTTACTCTTGCGTACGTCGGTGACCTCATCTCGACGATACGTAGGGTCGCTTATAGCCACCACTCGGTTGGATGGTTCGCACCAGCGCAGTGCTCTATCCGATACTGTTACACACGCACCATCTCATCCGAGGGTTTCTCGATTGAACCTACTATGCGTTCACCGCAGGTAGGGCAATCAAGAAACCCTTTGCCTTTTGATGTACCATATATCATTCTTACTGCCATGAGCAAGAAAAAATTGGCAGGAACGACAAACCACTCTCAAGAAAACGGTCACTCCGCTCAACGTCGCCAGCAGGCGAAGAGCAACGGTGCTGTTCATCCACCACAATCCAAGATTGTGAGAACATTCCCAGACCAGCACTTTCCGAGTACGTTGCACTACGACGATCTACTCGACGTGCAGATTCGCTCCTACCTTGAGTTCCTTCAAGAAGACGTCCCACCAGACCAACGGAAACCAGTAGGCTTGCAGAAAGCATTCCTTGCGAATTTTCCAGTCGAGGATAACCAAGGAATCTTGCAAGTTGAGTTTTTAGGCTATACCATTGAAAACCCTCGATACACCGAGGAAGAATGTCGGCACCGCGAGCTGACGTACGCAAAAACGCTGAAGGCAAAACTTCGTCTATCGAGTAAAGCTGACCCTTCCAGTGATGATTATATCGAAGCGATTGAGCAAGAAGTTTACATGGGGACAATCCCAGCGATGACTTCGCGCGGTACGTTCATTATTAATGGTGCCGAACGTGTCATCGTATCGCAGATTCATCGCTCACCTGGTGTCTTCTTCGATGAGACGATCCATGCCAACGGGATGAAGCTCTACTCGGCACGCATCATTCCATTTAAAGGATCGTGGGTCGAATTCACCACGGATATCAACAACCTCCTCTATGCCTACATCGACCGCAAGAAGAAATTTTTGGCGACGACTTTCCTCCGTGCATTGCGGAACGATGACGGAACGCCATTCTGCTCGACCGATGAAGAAATTCTCGCGCTATTCAATGTCACCGATACCTATGTTCCATCCCAACTTGACGAATCGCATCTGGGACGCATCGTCGCAACTGACACGATTGATTTTACCACGGGTGAAGTCATCGCTGTACGGAATACAGTGCTCGACAGCGAGTTGCTCGAGACCTTGCAGCGTTCGAACGTACAACAAGTCGTGCTCTACACATACACCGATCCAAATGATGAACCACTTATCAAACGAACACTCGACAAAGACACTACACGCACGCATGAAGACGCACTCGAACTAATCTACCGCCAAATTCGTGCAAGTGAACCTCCGGATATGGAAGCTGCTTGGCATGTAGTCTTCCGCATTTGCTTCGACGATAAACGCTACGATATCGGAGATGTCGGCCGGTTCCGTATCAATCGGAAACTTGCTGAAATGTATGAGCAGCTCGGGGTCGAGCCACCACCAATTGATAAGACAGTTCTTACAAACGCTGACATTGTTGCAGTTGTGCGATACCTGTTAGGCGTCCAATCTGGAAGGTATCCAACGGACGATGTTGACCACTTGTCGAATCGTCGGGTTCGTACTGTCGGGGAACAGCTTTCGACCATCTACATGACGGGCATTAGCCGTCTGGCACGTGGAATGAAGGATAAACTCACAGTGCAAGACCTCGATGAGCTATCGCCCGCATCACTGACGAATGCGCGTGCCGTTACAAGTGTTGTCAACCAATTTTTCGGCACCAACCAGCTCTCCCAGTACATGGATCAGACGAATCCACTGGCAGAGCTCACACACAAGCGTCGAGTATCAGCGCTTGGTCCTGGAGGGCTCACCCGCGAACGAGCGGGCTTCGAGGTTCGCGACGTCCATTACACACACTACGGCCGTCTCTGCCCGATTGAGACTCCCGAAGGTCCGAACATTGGCTTGATCTCCTCGCTCGCAATGCATGCTCGCGTCAATCAATTCGGGTTCATCGAAACGCCGTACCGCAAGGTTGTCGCTGGGAAAGTGACCAACGAGATCGAATACCTCTCGGCAGAAGAAGAGGAAGGGAAAGTTATCGCTCCGGCTTCGACGTCAGTTGATAGCAACGGAAAAATCATAGGACCTCGTGTTCGTGCACGGAGAAGCGGTGATTACATCACTGTCAATCCAGACGACGTCCAGTATATGGATGTCTCGACCGATCAGATCATTTCGCCGGCAGCATCGTTAATCCCGTTCCTCGAACACGACGATGCGAACCGTGCATTGATGGGGTCGAACATGCAACGTCAAGCAGTACCCTTGCTTCGCCCTGAAGCACCGTATGTCGGAACTGGGATGGAAGCACGTGTGGCTCAGGATGCCCGTGCGCTCCTTGTGGCTGAAGACGACGGTGTCGTCGAATACGTCTCGGCTGAATGCATTAGAATTCGATATGATGACCCGCGTACTGAGGAAGAAAAGCTCGTTTCATTTGAAGGGGATCGAGTCGTAACCTACCCACTGATGAGCTTTTTCCGCACAAATCAAGATACATGTATTTGCCAACGCCCGATCGTCCGTGTCGGCGATCGCGTTACAAAAGGAATGCCGATCGTTGATGGTGCGTGTACCGACCGTGGTGAACTGGCATTGGGTCGAAATGTCCTGGTGGCATTCATGCCGTGGCGCGGTTACAATTTCGAAGACGCCATTATCGTTAGCGAGCGTCTTGTTGCAGAGGATGTCTTTACGTCGGTTCACATCGAAGAATTCACTGCCGTCGTCCGCGATACCAAGCGTGGTGAAGAAGAATTTACTCGTGACATCCCGAGCATGAGCGAAGAACAAGTCAAGGATCTCGACGAGCACGGTATCGTTCGTGTTGGCACAAAGGTCAAGGAAGGTGATATCCTCATCGGGAAGGTCACACCGAAGGGCGAGGTAGATCCAACACCAGAGGAGAAACTCCTTCGCGCAATCTTCGGTGATCGTGCCGGTGAGGTCAAAGATGCCTCGCTCAAAGCACCACCGGGTCTGCGGGGGACGGTCATCAATGCCAAGCTCTTTCAACGGCGGTTCATTATCAGCGATGCAGAATACCGTGCTGAAGAGAAACGACGTCGTGACGCTATCGACCGCGATGAGCAGGAGCAATTACTTGCACTCGATCAAGAATGCCTGAAACGACTGGCTAAGCTACTCGATGGAGAACAAAGTCTCGGTATTACGACGATTGATGGCAAGCGCGTGTACATGAGCGGTTCACGCATCACTGCACAGAACTTACAGGATAAATACGACAAGGGCGATCTCTCACTCCCCGAGCTCAATGTCGAACAAGATTGGATTGCCGATTCTAAAAAAATGGCTCTTGTACGCCGTTTATTGGCTAACTATCGTACACATCGAAACGATATCCAAGCCTATGCACGCATGCTGCGAAATCGCGCCAGCCTTGGCGATGAACTTCAATCCGGAATCCTTTCAATGGCGAAAGTCTTCATCGCAAAAAAGCGCAAGCTCCAAGTTGGCGATAAGATGGCTGGCCGCCACGGTAACAAAGGCATCGTATCGAAAATCGTTCCCATCGAAGACATGCCGTTTTTGCCTGATGGAACACCGGTGGACATCATCTTGAACCCACTGGGTGTGCCATCGCGGATGAATCTTGGCCAGCTCTACGAAACTGCGCTCGGTTGGGCGGCATCCAAGCTTGGGATCCACTTTGCATCACCAGTCTTTGATGGCTTCAAGTGGGAACAAGTTTCTGAGTATTTGGAAAAAGCAGGCTTGCCACCAGACGGGAAAACTGTGCTCTATGACGGACGGAGCGGTGAGCCATTCGAGCACAAGGTCACTGTTGGCATCATTTACATGATGAAGCTCTCGCACATGGTCGAAGATAAAATTCATGCCCGCTCGGTCGGACCATATTCACTCATTACTCAACAACCGCTCGGCGGGAAGGCGCAATTCGGTGGCCAACGATTGGGCGAAATGGAAGTTTGGGCGCTCGAAGCATACGGTGCTTCTGCGACACTCCAAGAAATGCTCACCGTCAAATCCGACGACGTCAATGGCCGTGCACGTGTCTATGAAGCAATCGTGAAAAACTTTAACGCACCGCAACCGAACCTTCCCGAGGCATTCATGGTGCTGGTACGAGAGCTTCAAGGCCTGTGCTTAGATGTACGGCTCGACGGGCATCGCATTGATGGACGAATCAGTAGCAACTAACTTTCGGAGGTTTTTCAATGGCAAGAGTCCAAACAATCCAAATACCACGCGGTGGTTTCCGTACACTTGAAATTCGGTTGGCTTCGCCGGATGATATCCTTCGCCGGTCGCACGGCGAAGTTCTCAAGCCTGAAACCATCAACTATCGTTCCTTTCGACCCGAACGTGATGGTCTCTTCTGTGAAAAGATTTTTGGGCCCATTCGTGATTGGGAATGCGCCTGTGGCAAATACAAGCGCATTCGGTACAAAGGGATCGTTTGTGATCGCTGTGGCGTCGAGGTAACAGAAAAGACTGTTCGGCGTGAACGCTTTGGTCATATTACGTTGACGGTACCAATCGTACACGTCTGGTTTTTCCGATCGCATCCATCGAAAATTGGTGGGCTGCTCGGCTTGCCCATGAAGGACTTGGAGCGCATCATATACTACGAATCCTACGTTGTTGTTCAGCCAGGTAGCACAGGGTTAGAACCAAATTCGCTCTTGACGGAAGATCAGCTCATCGAGATCAAAGAGAGGCTACCGAGAAACGAACTCGAGCTCGACGACAGTGACCCCCGCAAGTTCATTGCGCTCACAGGAGGAGAAGCTATCAAGGAAATGCTCCGACGAGTCAATCCTGATAAAGAGTACATTCGACTGCGTAATGAATTGCGGGAGGAGACCTCTCAGCAGCGTCGCAAGGAGCTTAGTAAGCGGCTTCGAGTGTTGGATATGTTCCGCACCAAACCAGACCGTGAGGCGAATCGACCGGAATGGATGGTCATCGACATCCTTCCCGTGATACCTCCTGAATTGCGGCCACTGCTGCCACTCGATGGTGGTCGCTTTGCATCCAGCGATCTCAACGACCTCTATCGCAGGATCATCATCCGCAACAACCGGCTCAAGAAACTGGTGGATATGCATGCGCCGGATGTCATTCTCCGCAACGAAAAGCGGATGATGCAAGAAGCCATTGATTCGCTCTTCGATAATTCGCGCCGCACCGCACGAACCGATGCTCAACGTCCACTCAAATCGCTTGCCGATTCACTGCGTGGAAAAACAGGTCGTTTCCGCCAAAACTTGCTTGGCAAGCGTGTCGATTACTCAGGTCGCTCAGTAATTGTCGTTGGTCCTGAGCTCAAGCTTTGGGAATGCGGTCTCCCGAAAGACATGGCAGTCGAACTATTCAAACCGTTTATCATTCGGAAGCTCATCGAACGTGGCTACACGAAGACTGTCAAGACTGGCAAGAAAATCGTTGATCGGAAGGAAGATTTTGTCTGGGATATTCTCGAAAAAGCGATTGACGGCCATCCCGTCCTGCTCAACCGTGCACCAACACTACACCGGCTTGGTATCCAAGCGTTCCAACCGCGATTAGTCGAGGGGAAAGCAATCCAGCTCCACCCGCTGGTGTGCACGGCATTTAATGCCGACTTCGACGGTGATCAGATGGCAGTCCATGTTCCGCTCAGCCATGAAGCTCAGCTCGAGGCATTAC